>ODAI013157903.1_pt1 | contig 18552 bp, 18 predicted proteins | sample 1539321 | NCBI WGS metagenome assembly ODAI01 (sample SAMN02144231, study PRJEB22623) | gut metagenome | biome: sheep rumen | host: Ovis aries | place: New Zealand
CTACCTATGATGCTGGGTATGGCGGTAGATGACACCATCCACTCGAAACTAGAATACGACCGCACGCGCGACTATCAGACGGCCATACGCCGTACGTTCCGCATCGTAGGTGTTGCCATCGTCATCACGTCGATTATCACCTCGGCGGTCTTCGCCAGTTTCTGCACATCGGCGTGCACCATATTTCTCAACTTCGGCCTGATGCCCATCATCGGCATCCTCTCGGCACTTGCTGCCGACCTACTCGTGACACCGATTCTCGTGAATAAATGCAAAGTATTTGGTAAGAATTGAAGGATTGAAAAATTGAAATAGCAATGAAAAAAGTATTATTGATGTTGGCTGCTTGCCTGATGGGCGCAGCAGCCGTGAGTTCGCAGAATTTATCTGGTCGCGATATTATTCAGAAAGTAAAAGATCGTCCCGATGGCGATACGCGCTACGGCGAGATGGAGTTGACGCTCCGCAAAAAAGAACGGCACCACGCGTCAACGCAAAGTCACCTCATGGGCGATGGATGAGGGCAAGGACACCAAGAAGATGATGTTCTTCACCTATCCCGGCGATTTAAAAGGTACGGGATTCCTCACTTGGGACTATGACCAGATTGGCAAAGAGGATGCCAAGTGGCTCTATCTGCCTGCCATGAAGAAGACGCGCCGCATCAGCGGTACATCGTCGAAGACCGACTACTTCATGGGAACCGACTTTACCTACGACGATATGGGTTCGCGCCATGTGGATGAAGACACTCACAAACTGTTGCGAGAGGAAGTGAAGGACGGTCACAAGTGCTGGGTGGTGGAATCGGTACCCGTTGACAAGCATGAGATCTACAGTCGCAAGGTGACGTGGATTCGTCAGGACTGTCTCATCGCCGCCCACGTGGAGTACTACGACAAGCTGAACAAGTTGCACCGCGTGCTCACCATCAGCGACGTGAAGCAGGTGCAGGGCTTCTGGACCATTCAGAAAATGGAGATGAAGAACGTGCAGACGGGGTACAGTACAACAATCGTGGTCAAGAACTCGCAATACGACGTCAAGGTGGATAAGTCACTCTTCACGGTGGCGAAACTTGAAAATTTTCTCTCTCTTCGCACTTCTGATGTGTATAGTTCCTCGTCCTGCCTCGGCGCAGGACGAGGATTCCCTTCGCGTCAGTGTCAAGGGTTTCGTTGATACCTATCATGCCGTGCGCACCGAACAGACCAACGACTGGATGTCATCGAGAACGCGAGTACGAGGCGAGTTGACGCTGGAGAAAGGTCATGCGGGCGCTTTTGTTTCGGCTAATCTGGTGTATAACGCTATCTTGAAAGACCGTACGGGTTTCCAACTACGTGAGGCCTATGCCTACTATTCCTATGAGCACTGGGATCTACGGGCAGGACGACAAATCATCGCCTGGGGAGTGGCTGATGGACTTCGTCTTACGGATATTATCTCGCCGTTGGACTATACCGAGTTCTTGGCACAGGACTATGATGATATCCGCATCCCCGTGGAAGGTCTCCGTCTGCGTTACTCTCGCGAGAAATGGAATTTCGAGGCCGTCGCCATCCCTGTCAGCTGTTTCTTTGAGTTGCCCACCGAAGCCAAGAACCCATGGTCTGTAGGGCCGCTGCCTATTGGAGACGAACCCAGTCATCGTTTCTGCAACATGGAATATGGAGGTAGGCTTTCTTTCTTCCTCAGCGGCATCGACTTCTCTCTGTCGGCCCTGCACACTTGGAATAAGATGCCGGTTGTGTGTGCCGGCATGGGCCAGTATCGGCGAATGACCATGCTAGGTGCCGACTGCTCGTTGCCACTCGGACGCTTTGTGCTTCGTGGCGAGGTAGCTGAGTATCTCGACGAACTGCAGACCTTTGGACGTGCCGCATCCACAAATGCCCTCTACGGCGTCGACTGGTATGTAGGCAACGACTGGGCGCTCTCTGCCCAGTACGCCCATAAATACGTGACAAGTGGAGATCATAGGAATTCCAGTCTCTCCACCTTCCGCGTCTCCAAAGACTTACTGCGCAACACCCTTGCCCTGCAGAACTTCGTTTACATCGACGTCTCCAACTGCGGCATCTACAACCGCCTCAGCGCCGACTACGCCATCAACGACCAGCTCCACGCCACCCTCGGCTATGACTATTTCCATGCCGATCGCGGCTCGTTCACGGTCTACGACAACAACTCTGAGATTTTTCTGAAACTGAAATACAGTTTCTGAAATGATGGTAATACCAACTTTTAATTAATCTTCAGAGAGGTTAAATTTCATCGACAGAAAGCCCTGTGATGGTGGTGGATTCAACGGTAAACCTTCACACCTTTGGCAATATCGGTAGTTACCCAGACGTTACCGCCAATTATAGCCCCTTCGCCTATGGTAATACGGCCAAGAACTGTTGCATTACAGTAAATAACCACATTGTCTTCAACAATAGGGTGGCGTGGCAGGTCTTTTATAGGATTACCATTTTCGTCGAGAGGGAAATTCTTGGCACCGAGGGTCACTCCCTGGTACAGTTTAACGTGGTTGCCAATGATGGTTGTTTCGCCAATAACCACACCCGTGCCATGGTCAATGGCAAAGTACTCCCCAATAGTCGCACCCGGATGAATATCGATACCCGTTTCGGAATGTGCCAATTCTGTAATCATACGCGGAATGAGGGGAACTCCCAACTTAAGCAACGCGTTTGCAATACGGTAGTTGGAAACAGCCTTAATAGTAGGGTAGCACAGTATAATCTCACCATAGCCCTTTGCTGCAGGGTCGCCGTTGTAGGCTGCCTCAACGTCGGTCATCAGTTTCCTACGGATATCGGGCAACTGGCAGATAAAACTCGAGGCAATTTCGCAAGCCTTATCCCTGATTTCGGCATGGGGAACGACAGCCGTTTCCGAAAAGCTAAGTCCTGCCAGCACTTGCTCGCTCAAATAAGAATGAAGCCTCTCAACCTTTACGCCTATGTGGAACTTCAACGTATTATTGTCGACATACGGTATACCGAAATAACCGGGAAACAAAACCTCGCGAGTCAGGTTCAGAATAGTAACAAGCATATCCCTCGACGGGAACGGAAGATTACCACCACTGTTTTTGTACGCATTCCGAGAGTTTCCAATATCGGACAGCGACTCAATTGCAGAAATCAATTGGGGGTTAATTGTATTATGCTTACTCATTAAAAAAATGAAACTAATAAAAAGAGTATACCCAAAGTTATGTTCAAGGCTTCAGGTATACTCAAAAATTACAGTGTATGGAAATTTCTATCTGTTATTGGCAATAATCTTCTTTACAGCTACCACTAGTTTGTCGATTTCTTCTCTTGTGTTATAGAAAGAGAAAGTTGGTCTGACACTCATTTCGTAACCTAAAGAACGGAGCGCTGGCTGCGCGCAGTGGTGTCCGGCACGTACAGCAATGCCCTCTTTATCGAGGAGCTGTCCGGTTTCTGGCACCCCTATATTGTCGATTACAAACGATACGACACTGACCCTGTTTCTCGGATTCGCAAGCACTGTAACACCCGGAATCTGCTGGAGTTGTGTACGTGCATATTCAGTGAGCTGGTGCTCATACCTCTCAATAGCACTAATGCCAATGCGCTGAACATATTTGAGCGCGGCACCCAAGCCGATGGCATCGGCCACATTCGGCGTACCCGCCTCGAAACGAGCAGGAGGCGCATTAAACTGGGTGTTTTCAATCGTAACATCTTTAATCATGTTACCACCTCCCTGCCATGGTGGAAGCAACTCTAGCCAGCGTTTCTTACCATAAACGGCACCAATACCGTTCGGACCATAGATCTTATGACCCGAGAACACGAAGAAGTCGGCATCGAGCGCCTGCACATTCACAGGGCTGTGCGCAATGCTCTGCGCACCATCAATCAGCACAGGAACATTATAACGGTGGGCAATTTCAATAATCTGCTTCACATCGTTAATGGTTCCGAAAGTGTTGTTAACGTGGCCCACAGAAACAAACTTGGTGTTCGGACCAATCAGCCGCTCAAACTCACCGAGCAAGAGGTCGCCGTCTTGACTGGTAGGGATAGCTTTCAAAACCGCTCCACGCTCCTTACAAACCTGCTGCCAAGGCACAATGTTGGCATGGTGGTCGAGGGCCGACACAATTACCTCGTCGCCAGGGTTCAAGAATTTTCTGCCGTAGGTTTGTGCCACCAGGTTAATACCCTCGGTGGTACCACGTACGAAGATAATTTCTTCAGGACTCTGCGCATTGATGAAGTTGGCAATAGTCTGGCGGGCATCTTCATACGCATCGGTAGCCTCGGCCGCCAGCGTATGGGCACCTCTATGGATGTTGCTGTTATAATTGGTATAATAGTCGGTTATGGCATCGATAACCACTTTCGGCTTTTGCGTAGTGGCACCATTGTCGAACCAAATCAGGTCTTTACCGTTCACCTTGCGCTTCAAAATCGGGAAATCTTTCCTAATGGTTTCCACGTTAAGCGTGTCGTTATCGGTATAGCTGAGGGAGCTCAGACTCTCTTTTTCGGGACTTCCAACACCGAACCCGTCGGCGTTGACCCAATCGGAGTCAATGCCAGGCGAAAGGTGCGAAAAGTCGCGGGTGTAAGGAAGTTTCGAACTAGCGAACAACTGAGGGTCTTCGGCAAGAACCGGAACACCGCCGTTAGGGAACCCGTTGTCGCCGTTCAGCAGTCTCAAGAAGCCCTCCTTGATGTCGTCTAAGTTGATTTGGTCTATCTCGTCGGGGATAACCTGCGACACTTCCTGCCGGAGTTCTTCCGGACAGAATTTGCCGACCGCCTGCCGAAGGTAGCCTACATCTCCCAGATTCGCGCTTAAATTAAGATTATCTAAATCGGAATTGATCATCGTTCAATGCTTATTTTTCAACTTTGTTACGGTGCTGATAGTCGTGATAAAATCCGACCTCAACGTTGTCGAGAACTGCAATCGCGTCGTCGGTAAGAGGAGCAAGGCTGAAATACTTGGTCAAGAGGTACGAAGCCACACCAAAGTGGTCAAGACCCATAAGACGCGCAGAGAGAGATGGTGAAATTTCACCTGGAATGCCGGTCTGGTGCAAACCAACAACACCCTGGTTCTTCTCGCCCGCACGCACCAAAATGAAACTTGTTGTACCAACACCGCTGTTGGTCAGGTACTGGCCCTTAACTTCCACCTTGTCGCTTGGAATGATTGGCACACCACGCCAAAGGATGATTTTCTGTCCGTACAGCTCGGTTGTAACAGGCGGAACACCACGCCAAGTACACTCACGCTCGAATGCTGCAATGGCACGCGGATTAGCGATAAAGAAAGAAGGTTCCTTCCAAACGAGAGACAAAAGTTCGTCGAGGTCGTCAGGAGTAGGCGAACCGTAACGTGTAGTAATGCGGTAGGCTGGGTTCACGCTTGCCAACAGACCGAAGTGCTTGTTGTTGATGAGTTCCCATTCCTGGCGCTCCTTAATACTCTCGATACTGAGGCGGAGCTGCTCTTCCAGCTGGTTGAACGGATTGTTGTAAAGGTCGCTCACACGGGTGTGGACACGTACAACAGTCTGAAGGGTGTTCAAAGAGTATTCCTTTGGCTTTTCCTCGTAGTCGATATAGGTTTCAGGAATGATGTTGTCTTCTTCGTGACCGCTAACGAGGTCGATGTGGCGTTCGCCGTGTTCGTTAAGGGTAGCCTTCAGACGCAAGTGCTTGTCGACAGCCTGCTGGAACTGGCTACGGAAATCAGGAATATCTTTAACGATGTTACCCAGTTCGCTGCTCTTCAAAACCAAGAAGACAGAAGGGGTAACGGCACGGACAGTAACAGATGCAAGGTTGTCGCTTAACAAGTCTGCCTCACCGAAATACTCGCCCACACCCAACAGCGAAATACGGAGGTCTTCGCCGTGAGGGCCCTTGTGACTAACCTCGGCCTGACCGTCGGCTACAATAAAGAACTTCTGTTCGTCGTTAGCCTCTGTAATAAGCTCAGAGTTGATGTCGACTTCTACAGTCTCGAACAGGCGGGCCAAACGGATGACGGTATCCTCGTCGAAATGAGAGAACAACGGAATCTGTTTCAAACTCTCAGCCTTGAAACTAGGCACACCGTTGAAGTATTCGATGGCAATACGGCCGCCCCTCTTCAACTCAACCTTAGTGCTGTTGACACGGAAAGTACCGCTGTCGACCTGTACCCAAGGCAAAAGTTTAAGCAGAAGGCGTGGAGATATGGCTCCCATCTGGGGAGCGGTCTTGGTGGTGTTCGCTAAATTTCTAGCCGATGAAGTAGTGACACTACGTTGTGCGTTGTCTAAAATGTTTTCTGACATAATTATTACTTTTATGTTATTTATTTCTTAATTGTTACCTTATGTGTAGAACCCTCTACATGCTCAATAGAAAGAACTTCGAAACCTTGTTCGGTTGCACTTTTCGGAACGTTATTCAGCGGCTCGCCTTCGGTGAGCAACACCTCGAGGATTTCTCCCTCCTTCAGTTTTGCCAACTCTAACTTCGTCTTTACGAACGTCATAGGGCAGTGTTCTTTAGTAATGTCAAGTATATGGCTCATATGCGCTAATGTATTTTATTAAATGAATAAAGTCTGTCCGCCATCGCTAATGTCGAGGAACGTAGAAACGCCCAACACATCTTTCACCTCATGAATAAAGTCACCTTTTTGCAGGCCCAAAATGTGCATGGCCATTTCGCAGGCGTATATATTGACGTTAAGGGCAACCGCTGCATCGACAAGTTCTTCGAGTGTAGCCACATTGTTCTTCTTCATAAGGTACCGGAAGATTTTAGGCCCGATACCCAGAAAATTGAAGCGGCTGTTCGGACTAACGGAAATTCCTCCCATCATAAATCCGAATAGCTTGGTCAGCCAATTGCCACCGATGAAACTGCGGCCTTTTTTCTGTTTAATGGCATCGAGTCCCCAGAAAGTGAAGAAGATGTTTACCTCATAACCAACAGCGGCAGCACCCGTAGCAAGGGTAAAAACAGCTGTCAGCTTGTCGAAATCGCCACTAAAGGCAATCAGCGACAGTTTTTTTTGTTTATTTGAAATTGTTTCTGGCATAAAAACGGATTTTTTGGTTTATTTAAAAATATCGCTCGACAAGTAACGCTCGCCAGTATCTGGCAAGATGGCAACAATCAGTTTGCCTTCGTTTTCAGGTCTTTTAGCCAACTGGGCGGCTGCATAAACAGCAGCACCACTCGAAATGCCGGCAAGCACTCCCTCTTCTTTAGCCAACTTCCGGGTTGCCTCGATAGCTTGTTCGTTCTTCACCTTAAACACCTCGTCGATAACCGAGAGATCTAAAATTTTCGGAATAAATCCCGCACCAATACCCTGAATTTGGTGAGGGCCAGCAGACTCACCCGACAAAACAGCCGAGCTATATGGTTCTACGGCCACCACCTGCAACTTCTTTTTCTTTTTCAGTTCCTGGCCAACACCTGTTATAGTACCTCCTGTTCCCACACCGGCAACCAGAATGTCGATTTTACCCTCGGTGTCCTTCCATATCTCATGTGCAGTAGACACCTGGTGTATGCCCTTGTTGGCATAGTTCTTAAATTGCTGCGGAATAAAGGTATTACCTATGACTTTAGCCAGTTCTTCAGCTTTATTTATGGCACCGCTCATACCCTCATGTGCAGGGGTTAGCGACAACTGCGCCCCAAGCGCTCTAAGCATGAGCCTACGCTCAATGGTCATACTGTCGGGCATAGTAAGAATTAACCTGTACCCCTTCACAGCAGCAGCAATAGCCAAGCCTATACCGGTGTTACCGCTAGTTGGTTCAATAATGGTGGTGTCTTTATTCAACAATCCACGTCGTTCTGCATCTTCAATCAAAGCAAAACCAACCCTGTCTTTCACACTTCTGCCGGGATTGAAAGACTCGATTTTAACAACAACCCTGGCTTTCAGATTCAAATTCTTCTCAAGTTTTTCCAACTCGAGCAATGGTGTATTTCCAATTAGGTCTGTTATACTGTTCGCTATATTTGCCATAAATAATACCTCTTTATTTGCACACAAAATTAAATTCAGTTACGTTTGGAATCAATCGCATTATAATGTCATTCACCCTACCACAAATGTGGTAGGGTCCTTCTGTCGTCAATCACAAACAAGTTTTTTTTATCTATAAGAAAATCGGTTGCGTAGTTATAGAAATAAGGGGCTAAGCCGATGCTTTTTTTCTGTTTGTCTGTCTTTTAAATATACCTACAACCCTGTGTAACCCTTCTACCAGTCTGTCGACTTCATCGTACGTGTTATATAAGGCAAAAGAAACGCGCACCATACCCTCCACACCAAAAGTCTGCATTACCGGTTGGGCACAATGGTGTCCGGTTCTGACGGCAATACCAAGTTTGTCGAGGACGGTGCCGACATCGTAGGGGTGTATTCCGTCGATGTTAAAAGAAATCACACTGCTTTTCCCGACCGCCTCGCCATAGAACCTGATACCGTCAATTTTCCTCAGCTCGGCATAGGCATAGGCCACAAGTCCACGCTCGTGAGCCGCTATCTTGTCTAACCCTATCTGCTGCACATACCTTAAAGCCTCGGACAACGCAGTAGAGCCGATATAGTCGGGGGTTCCCGCCTCAAATTTAAAGGGGAGTGGTGCGAAGGTAGTTTTCTCGAAGGTAACATGGTCTATCATATCGCCACCTCCCTGGTAGGGTGGCAGCTTGTTCAGCCACTCTTCCTTCCCATACAGCACGCCTATACCGGTAGGGCCGTAAACCTTATGACCGGAAAAGGCATAAAAATCGACGTCCAGTTCCTGTACGTCCACCTTTTCATGCGGTATGCCCTGGGCGCCGTCGACCAAGACGGGAATGTTGTGGCGGTGCGCTATTTGTGCAATCTCTTTAATTGGATTAACGGTTCCGAGCGTATTCGATATATGGGTAACCGAAATAATTTTAGTGCGGCTACTGATCAGGCCTTCCAACTGTCCGACTTGTAGGGTACCGTCTTCCGCGAACGGAAGAACTTTCAGCTTCACCCCCGGCAGCAACTGCCAAGGAACAATGTTGCTATGGTGTTCCATCTGACTGACAATCACCTCGTCGCCAGGCTCTAGAAAGGCCTTCCCGAAACTGCTGGCCACAAGGTTTATGCTTTCGGTAGTGCCCCGGGTGAAGACCACCTCGTGCGCAAAGCGCGCGTTGATGAAACCGCGCACCACCTCTCGGGCCGCCTCGTGCTCGTCGGTAGCCTGCTGGCTGAGGAAATGTACGCCCCTGTGCACATTGGCATTGGTGTTGTAGTAGTTACGCTCAATTTTCTCGACTACACTTCTTGGTTTCTGGGTGGTAGCCCCGTTGTCAAAGTAGACCAACCTGTTGCCATAAACTTCAGATTGGAGAATTGGGAAATCGTCGCGGACAGCAACGATGTCGTATGGATATCTGTCATTTTGCTTTATACTCATAAATGGTCTGTCTTAGTTATTCTATAGCGGAAAAGCGAGCCTTCCTGCGTAGCCATCTTCGGAGAGAGGGAAGAAAGCACCCCTTTAAAGCCCCATCGCTCTGGCCTGATATCGGTATGTGCCTTTTGCTCGACCAACTGTAGAGAGTTGTTCCAATTGGCAATGTCGCCACTCTCGCTCACATAGCACTTAAACGATACATTGAAGCCTTCGAGCGCGTCGATTCCCGACGCCTGTACCCGGTTTCCGAACATCTCGAAATACAGTTCACCCTTGTTGAAGTGACTAGAAATGTTGTTGAAAACGTGTATGACGTCCTTTTTGTCGAAATACATCAGCACACCTTCAAAAACAAAGACAATATTGTCGTTCTTGTGCTTGGTGTAGAGGAATTTCAGCCAGTCGCTGTCGAGTACCGACCCCGACAAGAAGATATTATGCTCCGATTCGGGTATCAGCTTCTTCCTCAAGGCGATAACGTCGGGCAAATCGAAATCGTAGTAAGTGGCCTTAGCCTTATGCCCGATGCGCTGGAAGCGGGTGTCGAGCCCGCACCCTACATTCACAATCACCACATTCGAGTGTTTGCTACAGTAGTCGACCAGACAGTCGTCGAAATAACGGGCACGAACTACACAGCAAAGGGCACTCTCGTAATTTTGTGTTAAATTGGAAAAATCGTAATCGATTGCATCCAGTAGTTTTTCGGCCATCTCATCGTACAAGATGGCATCGCTCCTTTTACTTTCTTGTGCCCTCACAAAAAGCGGTATAAGCAGTGTGGGAGAGACTGCTGATTTGAAAACAATTTTTTCCTTCATAACAAACAATTAATTATACATTTCTTTTAAAGCCTGTACCTGTATATAGGGTCTGGATGTGTTCAACCTGTTCAAGCCTTCTGTCTTCGAGCCTCTCAACCTTTCCGACTTTCGGAAAGAGGTTAGCCGAGAAGTAACGATCGCCCCGGTCAGGCAGAATGGCAACCACATTGGCCGGCTTGTCTATTTCCTTTGCCAGTTTAATGGCCGCAGCAATGGCCGCTCCCGACGAAGTACCGGCAATAATGCCTTCTTTTCTGGCGATAAGGCGCGAAGCCTCGAACGCCTCGTCATCGTTTATCTTGATCACCTTGTCAACCAGCCTCATATCCATAGTATTTGCGATGAAGTCGTTACCAATACCTTCAATATTATAGTCGGCATGTTCGCCACCCCCCATCGTAGAGCCGACCGGATCGGCCAAAACGCCAACAAGACTAGGATTTCTTTCCTTCAAATACTTCACAACCCCAGAATAGGTACCCCCACTGCCAGCGCCGGCAACCAGATAGTCGACCTTACTGTCGAGGTCTAGATAAATTTCAGGACCGGTGGTTTCGTAATGCGCCAACGGGTTACTCATATTGTTGAATTGTTCGAGCGACACAGCATTCGGAATCGTGTTCTTCAACTCATTAGCCTTTTTCGTGGCACCCAGCATACCTTCGGAACGTGGGGTATTGATAATTTCAGCCCCAAGGGCAGCCATAAGGGTTTGTTTTTCAACCGAGAACTTATCGGGGACCACAAAAACTACTTTATAGCCACGGTTCATAGCCGCGAAGGCGATACCCAGGCCAGTGTTACCGGCGGTGCCCTCAATAATGGTACTGCCTTTTTTCAGTATCCCCCTCCGTTCGGCATCTACAATCATATAAGCCGCAGTTCTGTCTTTAACACTCCCCGACGGATTCCATAATTCGAGTTTTGCAAATAGGTTCACATGGCTTGGAATATCCAAGTTTGACAATTTCACAAGAGGAGTGTTTCCAATCAGCTCCTTCATCGAGTTATAGTAATGCATAATCGTCTGTTTTAAAAGGTTAGTCTATCTTGCTTTTTTCTATAGCGTTTTTTAAGTCATCAATTAAATCTTCCGCCTCCTCAATACCGACCGAAAGCCTGATAAGCCCATCGGTAATACCGATTTCCTTCCGGATATCGGCTGGAATGGAAGCGTGTGTCATCGATGAAGGGTGACAGACTAGCGACTCAACCCCGCCCAGACTTTCGGCAAGAATAATGAGTTGCAATTCAGAAAAGAACTTCTTGTAGTCGTATTTCTCTTCGTCTAACTCAAACGAAATCATAGCACCGCCATTGCGTGCCTGCCTGCTGTTGATTTCGTAACCCGGGTCGGTTTTTAGTCCGGGGTAATAGATATTTCTAACCGCAGGGTGCTGCTGCAGGAAAGCGGCTATTTTTTCGGCGTTTTGCACGTGTCGGTCCAGCCTTACCCCCAACGTCTTAATGCCACGGCTAATCAGGTAAGAGTCGAACGGAGGCAAGACCGCACCTATCGAGTTCTGCAAGAACGCAATCTTCTCTTTCTGTTCCTGGGTGCTGACCACCACCAAGCCCGCCACCGAGTCGCTATGTCCGCCAAGGTATTTGGTAGCAGAGTAAACGACAATGTCGGCCCCAAGGTCAAGCGGACGCTGTAAGTAAGGGGTCATAAAAGTGTTGTCGACAATAACCGTAAGACCGTGTTTGTGGGCTATTTTTGCCACCTCCCTTATGTCGGTTATGCTTAACAGCGGATTGGCCGGACTTTCAATCAGCACCGCTTTAGCATCGGGCTGTATCTGAGTTTCGAAGAGCTGGGAATCGCTCGTATTGACAAAAGAGTAGTTTAAACCATAGTTTTTCCAAACCTTGTCGAGCAAGCGGTAGGTTCCACCATAAACATTGCTCGAAATAAGAATACGGTCACCACTGTCGAACAGGTTGAGGACCGTGGAAATGGCCGCCAGACCAGAAGCGAAGGCAAAACCGGCAACACCGTGGTCTAACTCGGCAATTTGCGACTCAAGGGCTTCACGCGTCGGATTACCGCTTCGTGCGTACTCGTAACCGCGACGGCGGTTGCCCAAACCATCTTGCTTAAACGTAGACGAAAGGTAAATAGGAACATTTACCGCACCCGTATATTCGTCGAACGATGTACCGCCATGAATGACGGCCGTATTTATATTCTTATACTTAGCCATAATCTTTAAATTTATAAAAAGGGGTATGCTATTACACATACCCCCGATCAGACCTTTAATTCCGTGTCCAACACCCTGTCGTCAAACAACCGAATAGTTGGACTATCTTCAGAAACTAAACAAATCAAACGGAAACGGCCGTTTAGTCAAACAGGCCATATTCAACCAATATCTCTTCCAATCGCTCTTGGCTCATTGGTTTTGGAATAACGAACTGGGTATTGTGTTCGATGGCATCGGCCAGCTGGCGGTAAACCTCAGCCTGTTCCGATTCGGGGTCGAATTCGATAACGGTTTTCTTGCGGATTTCGGCTCTTTGAACGATGTTGTCGCGGGGAACGAAATGTATCAACTGTGTGCCAAGCTCGGCAGAAAACGCCTTCAACAAGTCTAACTCACGGTCACAGTTACGGCTGTTACAGATGATACCGCCCAAACGCACACCACCTTGTTTGGCATATCGTGCAATACCTTTCGAAATGTTGTTTGCAGCATAAAGCGCCATCATTTCACCACTGGCCACAATGTAGATTTCCTTCGCCTTACCTTCGCGAATCGGCATTGCGAAACCACCGCAGACTACGTCACCCAACACATCGTAGAACACATAGTCCAAATCTTCAGTATATGCGCCCAAACGCTCGAGGTAACCGATAGAGGTGATAATACCACGTCCGGCACAACCCACACCAGGTTCAGGACCACCAGACTCAACACAACGGGTACCCTTGAAGCCCACCTTCAAGATCTTGTCGAGTTCCAGATCCTCACCCTCTTCACGCAGGGTATCGAGAACGGTACGCTGAGCCAAACCGCCGAGAAGGAGTCGGGTAGAGTCGGCCTTAGGGTCACAGCCCACAACCATAACGTTTTTACCAGCTTCGGCCAAGCCCGCAGTCAAATTCTGGGTAGTGGTCGATTTACCAATACCACCTTTACCGTAAATAGCTATTTGTCTTAATTCCTTTGCCATAATTCTGTGTAATGTGATTTTTTGTTTTTATTTTCCGCCAACTGTGGCAGAGTATATGTGTTCGATGAATGAAAGTGCACCCTTGTATCCGATATACGACTTGTTTACCACAAGCGACTCTGTTGTAGGCGAGCTCGACTCAAGCAACAAGGCTCCATGTTCACGGGCATAGTCAATTTCCCAGGTAGTGCCAATGATAAGCGGAACGCCATGACCGAAGGTGACCTCCTTCTCTAGAATCTGCTGTACGGTATAACCGTCTTCTACAAAGTCGGGTTCTATAGAAACACCGTCGCTCAGGTGCTTGTATTCTTCGCTAATAGCGTTTCTGTAGCGTTCAGGCGGATTGTCGGTAATGATGGTCTTCTTAGGGATAAGGCCAATCTGGTCGGCCAGGAACTTCGTGTAGGCAATAGCGTAGTTGCTGTTGGCCACAACGGCATATTCAGAAGGAAGACCAAACCAGTATTCTGAGAAGAACTCGGCAAAATGCTCGATGTAGTAATAGTAGAGCTCGGCCTCTTTTTTAATGAATTTCTCTGACTTCTTCTTGTCTATTCCCGCATAGTCGACCACCTTGCGAATAAATTCGCTGGTAGCCTCCTCACCGATAGGAATAACCGGGATGTGCAAGTATGGCTGGTTGTATTTCTCTTTGAGGTGTTCAGCCGTCTCGAGTCCGACCCACGAAGACACCACCAGGTTAAACTGTGCTTTTGGAATCTTCTTCCAAGCCTTCACACCTTCGTTTTCAGGACCGAACAAGATGTTGACCTTCAAACCGGCACCCCTCAGAATTCTTACGAGTTCCTCATAGTCGCCACGCCAGTTCTGGTCGTAGTATGGGGTTTCGAACCAGAGATTAACCAAACCAGGCGTTTTCTCGCCATCGTAATCGCCAACATACTGGTCGATAATAGACTTAACTACAATTTCGTGACCCGTCAGGTTCGTACCCTTAAAACCACCCGTATCGGCACAAACAATAGGGTAACCCTTGTCGCGGTACTTTTTCACAACACTTGGCACATCGTCACCAATCAACTCGCCAGAACAACCTGTGAGGACCACATAAAGGTCACCCTTCAGGACAGCCAAAGACGATTTGATAAGGTTGTCGAGCGTTTTCAGACCGCCGAACACGACATCGTTCTCTTGTACATTGGCGCTTGGCATATTACCCGCACCAGCACCGTACGCGCCTTGGAAACCATTATCGAAACTCATCATAAAGAACTGCTTGTACATACAACCAGGTCCGCAGTTTGCGATAGAGACTCCGCCTTTGATGCCTAATACCGAGTAGGCGGCACCAACCGTACATCCGTAGTATGGATTGGTAATAGAACCGTTTTTAGGCCGCTTGACCAGTTTTAACTTATGAGGATCTATAGTATTTGACATTGTAATCGTTTTAGTTTTAGACTTATTTTATAACCGTATCCAAAATCTCCGGATTCTTAGCGAGCAAGAACGGATCTTCTTGTTTGAGCCACCAATCAGAGTAAACAAGGTTTACGTGCCGGCTCAGTACCTGGTTGAACTTCTTGCGGGCAAGAATACCTTTCAGCATCTCGCCGGTTCTGATAATACCGTCGTAGCCGACAGGGATGTGCTCGTCGCCCATTGCAAGGGCCGGGATGCCCAATTTTGCGGCTTCAGGAGCCAGACCCTGGTGTCTGATGACGACGAAATCGGTTTTAACACGTTTGAAAATCTGCGTCAGTTGGAACGCTTGTGTTTTCGATACGGAGTAGTGCTTAATGTCGCCGTAGTTGTTCACAAACTCTTTCAGTGAGTCTTGGTGCTTACCGGCGCCGTCGTAAACAGGGTCGTGGTGGAAAACAATGCTACCATCGACCTCGATGCCCAGTTCTTTAAGCACCGATAGCAAGCCGTGCGCGTAGGCCGAACCCGTCATAATGAAGCCCTTAACACCTTTGTAGAACTCACGCAATTCGGCGATTCTCGGAGCGATGCGCTTGTGCTCGCTTTCAATGTAGTCTTCAACTTCCTTCTCTTTACCGACCACCTTGGCAATAGCCCTTAACCAGGCATCGGTACCCGCCAAACCATAGGGCTGTGGAGCATCGATTTGCGGCACGCCAAAGTGCTGTTCAAGGCTGGTTGCCAAATAAGAGCCCAAAGTGTGGCAGAAGGTAGTGGTTGCGACTGCCTCGCTAGCCTGATGGAGTTCCTTGTAGTTAGAACAGTCGATCATGTAGTTCACCCTCAGTCCAAGCGGCTTCAACAAATCGGTAAAGTAGTCGGTACCCCAAAGGGCAACAATGTTTATCAGGTCCTTCTGTATGTTTTCAGGATTGCGTTTCACAATTTGTCGGGCAACACCGTGCTGAGAGATATCGAAACCTGTGCTCCAGTGCTTGCTTCTGAACCCTTCGCAGTGCAGCGGTACAACCGTAATGCCAATTTCAGCTTCCATCTCTTCGGCAATACTGTCGATGTCTTCACCAATAATGGCGGTAGAACATGCCATGCTGACGAAAATGGCTTTCGGATTAAAGCGTTCCTTCGCCTCTCTGATGGTTCTTCTGAGTTTGTCGCTTGCACCGAACACCATATCCTTTTCAGTAAGGTTGGTGCTCATAATCTTTAGGTTCTGCAGCTTTTTATGCCTTCTTACAAGTCCCATGTGGAAGGCGAGGTTGAACCAAGGATTGTCGGCCGAGCAGCCAATTGGGGCGTGCTGGATGAGGATACAGTCTTCAATGTTACCAATCTGACACTCAACAATAGCGTTGGCACACATTGTTTGCTGGTTAAGTGGTGACTTCAACTCACAAAGCCGGCAACTGTTGCCTTTACCACCACCACAACCGTGGCCTAGCTTCTTCTCGCTTCGGCCTTCGTAGTCTGACTCCTCAATAAGCTGCGACGCTTTACCGTCCCAGCCGATTATGGTGCCCAATCTCATCTCACGGTTTTCAACCGTAGACATGTCTAAGTTTATCTTCTTTACCATTTTTTGCTTTATTAGAAATTATCCGTGCGAGAAAGTTTCCTCAACTTGAATTTTGCGTTGGTATACTTGTTCCGAAATATCTTTTTGCCCAGGAACACCTATCGCATCTGCCCTACAACGCTGGCAGTGTCGGAAGACGTCGATGTACTTTTCAGCCTGCGCGCGCGCCTTGAACAAGTCTAAACACCCAGGAGCCGGTTCCTCTTTCAGATCGTGTTGCGGAATTAGCGGAATGATGTTGTAGATTTTGGCGCCTGCCTCTTTCACTGTTTTAGCTATTTCGCCAATATGCGCTCCGTTAATTCTCGGAACCAAGACAGTGTTTACCTTGACAGTGATGCCAGCATCGGCAATCAGCTTGATACCTTTCAGCTGGTTCGCTATCAGAATTTCGGCTGCCTCTTCACCCTTGTAATGGACACCGTGGTAAAGGATACCGCGGTTCAGTTTCGCCTCAATTTTCGGGTCAACCGCATTGACTGTAACCGTGAGGGAGTCAATACCCACCGAAATGATTTCCTCGGCCCTCTCTGGAAGTAACAATCCGTTCGTACTCATACATTTGAATAATTTCGGATAGTGCTTCTTAATGAGTTTGAACGAATCGAGCGCAAAATCGGATGCCAGCGTATCGCCTGGCCCCGCAATGCCCGCAACCGTCAAATCGGGACACAATTCCAACGACCTGCCAATAACCTCGATCGTTTCTTCCGGACTTATAACCGTGGCCGAAACCCCAGGCCTTTTCTCATATTTGTTTATCTTTCTGTCACAGAAACTGCACTCTATATTGCAAGTCGGACTCGTCGGGAGGTGAATCCTGCCCGTTTGCCCTATTCCCCCTTTCGCAAAGCAGGGGTGCTGTTTGCTTAATTGTTCGTATGTGGTTGCCATTTATCCGCCTCGTATAATTTCGTTTTAATAATGTTATGGATGAGTGGTTCAATAGGAGCGGACGTCTCATACACATGCTTGCCGCGCCCCTCAATGTAGTCGGCTGCACCTTCACCAATTTTCGACACGAAAATAGCCTGAATATCTGCCAACTTGCCCACTACAGAACAGAAAGCTTTTTCTTCGTTTCCCCCACTACAACAAGAAGCCAAGCAGGCTGCCGTTGTCTGGCGTTGGCCTAAATATTTGCACTCACCCTCGGTGTTGAACTCAAATACATGAAAATGGTCGGCCAAACCAAAGTGAACATCAACTTTTTCACCTTTTTTGCTGGCAACGGCGATCCTATAACTGCTTGACATTTCTGTTTAATAAATTATAAAGTGAATAACGAAATAGGGACTATACTTTTTTAAATAGCGTCGAACGCCTGCTGCAAGTCGTCGATTATATCGTCGACATGCTCGGTACCAATGCTCAGACGGATGGTGCTCTCGTAGATGCCTGTGCTGGCCAACTCCTCAGCGCTGAGCTGCGAGTGGGTGGTTGTGGCAGGATGGATGACGAGCGACTTCACGTCGGCCACATTGGCAAGAAGTGAGAAGATTTTCAACTTGTTGATGAAGATTTCTGCCTCTTTCTGTCCGCCCTTGATATCGAACGTGAAGATGGAACCGCCTCCGTTAGGGAACAGCTTCTTGTAAAGCTGGTGGTCTGGATGGCTCTCAACAGAAGGGTGGTTGACCCTTGTCACCTTAGGATTCTTCAACAGGTAGTCGATAACCTTGTGTGTGTTGTAGGTGTGGCGCTCGACACGGAGTGAGAGCGTTTCCAAGCCCTGGAGCAAGATGAAGGCGTTGAACGGACTGATGGCCGCACCTGTATCGCGGAGCAAAATGGTTCTAATTCGGCCGATGTAGGCGGCTGCGCCCAACGCTTCGGTGAACACGACACCATGGTAGCTTGGGTCAGGAGTAGTCAGTTGAGGGAACTTGCCGCTCTTCTTCCAGTCGAACTTACCTGAATCGACAATGATGCCGCCGAGGCTGGTACCGTGACCGCCGATGAACTTGGTGGCAGAGTGGATAACTACGTCTGCGCCGTATTCGATTGGTCGGATCAGGTATGGAGTTCCGAATGTGTTGTCAATCAACAATGGAATGCCGTGCTTGTGTGCGACGTCGGCAATGGCC
>ODAI010078028.1_pt1 | contig 18551 bp, 17 predicted proteins | sample 1539321 | NCBI WGS metagenome assembly ODAI01 (sample SAMN02144231, study PRJEB22623) | gut metagenome | biome: sheep rumen | host: Ovis aries | place: New Zealand
TACGCATAAATATATACAAACTATGTCACAACATTGTCTCACAAGAGTTGAAAGTAGAATGAAAAAGCTAATAATCAGACATTTAAGAGAAAAAAGATGAGAAAAATACCCAAAAACCAGTGTTCAGAAAGTGAACACTGGTTCGTGTTCCGAACACCAAGAGAGTGAACACATTTTGAATTCCTATACTAAAAAGCAGTTCCCCAAGCACCATTTTCGATTATTTAATATTGCGTATTTCGATTATTTTTTAATATTGCGTATCTTGAGATGTACAAGCACAGAAACGGACTGCCGCAAAACGTCGACATTGATGATATGCGATGATGTGCAAGCCGCCAGCACCCGCCATCTGTTCAACTCTATAAATAGATTTGCAAACAACACGCAAAAATCCGACGTCGCCTCCCGCCAGCATGCATCATTCATTGAAAAATGTAAGAAAATCCGCAAACAGAGGTTAAAAAAAACAGGATTTATTTGGCAAATAGCGAAAAAAAAACTATCTTTGCAAATAATAATAAGGAGCGCATCGGACTGATCGGGATACTCATCAAACAAAACTGAAAACCGAGAGCAATTCCCTTGTCAATGGCGGGCCACATAAATCTCCCGAGACTAAGCAGCAATGCCGGTGGATTACAGCGACAGGGAATCCTCAAATCTTATTATTTAAGGAGTTTTCATCACATCGCGGTGCGTTCCGTTTTTTATTTTTTAATTGACTTTAAACAACATGTTTTCTGGAATTGTAGAAGAGATGGCGACTGTCGTTGCCCTTGAAAGATATGATGACAATATTGATTTCACATTAAGCTGTTCATTTGTCCACGAGCTGAAGATCGACCAGAGCATCGCCCACAACGGCGTTTGCCTAACCGTTGTCGCGCTTACAGATGACACTTACACGGTGACTGCGATGAAAGAGACATTGGTGCGCAGCAATCTAGGCTTGCTGGAAATCGGCGACAAGGTAAACGTGGAGCGCTCAATGCCAATGAACGGCAGGCTTGATGGGCATATTGTGCAAGGACATGTCGACCAGACTGCTCGCTGCACGTCGACCGAAGATGCCAACGGGAGCACATATTATACTTTTGAGTATGATGTCAACCACGAGCTGGTCCGCCGCGGATATTTCTCGGTAGACAAAGGGAGCATCACGGTCAATGGCGTTTCTCTAACCGTCTGCAACCCCAGCCTAAATTCATTTACTGTTGCCATCATCCCTTACACCAAGGAGCACACCAACTTTTGCGACATCAAATTGGGCAGCGTTGTCAACATAGAATTTGACATTTTAGGAAAATACATTGCCCGGTTACAAGACCTACAACACACTCCATAAAGAAAAAATATGCAGAAAAGCCCTTCAAGGCTAGGAAAAACACCATTGGACGCGCAACTAAAGACAAGAAACAAAAATAAAAACACACCGTTAAGAGAAACGATTTTTACTTAAAAAAGCTAAAATACACGGATACAGTAGAGCAATTAACACTGAACTTCTACTAATATTCGACCGTTGTCCATTTTATTTTAGTATTCTATACAAAAAGAGTACTTTTGTCGAACAATTTTACAAAATGTTTTGTTATTTCTCACCCTAAAAAGTGCTGACAAAGCAGGCATTGAACATTTTCAACCAGCAAATATACAGAGAAACAAGGTAGGTAGGTATGATAAACAAGAGCAAGATTCATTCGATACAATTCCAAGCAGTCGTCTGGATAGGGATCGTCCTGCTGCCATTGATTGTTATCGATTTTAACAATTTCTCATGGGTGCATTTTTTCATCAACAGCTCTATTTTCGTCTGGTCTTTTATTGTATTCTACACCAACTACTTTTTGTTGGCGCCCCGCTATTTTTTCATCAACAAGCGCCTGAAGTATGCCATCTACAACACCATTCTTATTTTGCTGAGTGTCATCATCCATCGTATATGGATGCGGTATGCACACACCCATTTCGAGCTTTTCCCCCCCTCGCCCTGTTTTATCACAGCCAAATTTCCCAGCAACATACAGCGCATCGAGATGCTGCTTGTTATCAAGGACATATTCACGCTGACCTTCTGTGCCATCATAGCAACCAGCATGAACCTAGGCATCAAGTTCGTCAAGTCCGAGAATGCCAGGAAAAAAGCAGAAGAAGCACACAAGGAAGCGGAGATCAGGAACTTTTTGAATCAGTTGCACCCACATTTTCTACTCAACACCCTCAACAACATCTATGCCCTGACCTGTTTTTCACCGGCAAAGGCGCAGGAAGCCATCCTGCATTTGAGTAAGCTACTGCAATATGTTTTATACAAGACCAACAGCCCGACAGTCAACCTCAAAGACGAAATCACTTTCATGCAAAATTACATCTATCTGATGAAATTGCGCATGTCAGAAAACATTGACATCCAAGTGGACTTCAACACCCCCAATACCGAAAAAGTGCAAATAGCCCCCTTATTATTCATCTCGCTCATCGAGAATGCCTTTAAACACGGCATCAGCTCGACATCCAAGAGTTTCATCAAGATCAACATTTTCACGTCAGAAAAAAGCATTACATGCGACATACAAAACAGCAACTTCCCCAAAAGCAAAGATGACAAAAGCGGGAACGGCATCGGGCTCCAGCTCGTCAAGCAACGCCTGGACCTCTGTTTCCCCAACAAATACATCTGGGAATACGGACTTGACCCCAATAGTAATATTTATCACTCAAAACTTATAATTTATGATTCTCAACTGTATCATCATTGACGACGAGCCCTTAGCAGCCAACCTGCTAACATCGTATGCGAGAAAAATCCCTTTCCTCAACCTCATTGGAACTTACAACAGTGCCATTGAGGCCATCAAGGACTTGAAAGAAAACGATGTTAAACTGGTTTTCCTCGACATACAAATGCCAGAGTTAAGCGGTATTGAATTTGCCAAGATAGTTTCCAAAGACACGAAAGTAATCTTTACCACAGCTTTCGACAAATATGCTTTAGAAGGATATCGCGTCAACGCGCTCGACTACCTCATCAAGCCCATTGAATACAAGGATTTTCTCAATGCCTCCAACAAGGCATTGGAATATTTCTCGACTATCCGCCGCAACACTACGTTCTCCAAAGACCGGTTCGTATATGTAAAGAGCGACTATAAGCTCGTACAAATAGATTTTGACGACATCCTGTATTTCGAAGGGATGAAAGATTATGTACGCATCTATCTTGAAGGGGGCAACAAGCCCATCACGTCGCTGCTGAACCTCAAAAGGCTTGAGACCATACTCCCCTACCCCGAGTTCATGCGCATACACCGCTCCTACATCATCCACATGTCAAAAGTGAAACTGGTGGATCGCAGCCGGTTCGTCTTCGGAGAGACACTCATACCCATTGCCGAGAGCTATAAAGACAAGGTGCAACAATATTTCGAGGCCCACTCGCTGGGAGGCGGCTCGTCAGAATAAGGATTAATGAAGAGAAGTTGGCGGAGGCTGTTCCTGGAACATCTTCGCCAACTTAATTTCCTTTCCAAAGGACACTTAGCCCACAGACAAGAAAAAAAGTCAATTATTTTTACATTTAAATTTGGATTTCTCATTTTTTTTTGTTTCCTTTGCAAATAGGAACAACCACTTAAAATTTACCATTATGAACACTAAGGAAACAGAAGTAATGTGCGGCCTCAGCCGCAAAAACTTTCAAAAGACTATTAACGGAAAGGAAACAGACTTATATGTATTGAAAAACAATCTTGGCAACGAAGTGGCTATCACAAATTTTGGAGGTGCTATCGTTGCCATTATGGTACCCGACAAAGACGGCAAACAAGCCAACATTATTCAAGGATATGACAGCATCGACGACATGTTGAAGGCACCAGTTCCATACATATCAACGATTATCGGACGATATGCAAGCCGCATCTGCAAAGGAAAATTCCAGCTAAACGGCAAAGAATACCAACTGCCCGTCAACGAAGGCCCCAACACCCTGCACGGCGGCAACAAGGGCTTCAACACACGCGTTTGGGACGCCATGCAGATGAACGAAAATTCACTAGTGCTCAATTACATATCGGCTTACGGCGAAGAAGGGTTCTCGGGAGAAGTAAAAATCACCGTGGTCTATTCCTTCAACAACGACAACGAGCTTTGCATTGAATACATGGCCACGACCAACAAAAGAACTGTCATCAACCTGACCAGCCACGCTCATTTCAGCCTGGCAGGCATCGCCAACCCAACCCCAGGCATCGAAGACATCATCTGCGAAATCAATGCCAACTACTATCTCCCTGTCGACAAGACCAACATCCCGACAGGAGAGATTCGCTTCGTGGACGGCACGCCGTTCGACTTCCGAAACCCGAAGACCATAGGTACAGACATTGACAACAAGGACGAACAAATCAAGAATGCCAACGGCTTTGACCACTGCTACGTCCTCAACAAGAACGAAGAAGGAGAGTTGAGTTTCGCCGCCCGCATCAAAGAGCCTACAAGCGGCCGCACAATGGAGGTCTACACCACTGAGCCAGGATTGCAATTCTATACGGCCAACCACTCCGACGGGCATAAAGGCCAAAATGGCTCGACCTTCCCCAACAGGAGCGCCGTATGCTTCGAGGCACAACACTTCCCCGACTCGCCCAACCACCCATACTTCCCGTCTGTTGTCCTCCGCCAGGGAGAACAATACAAGCAAAAGACAATTTACAAATTTGGAGTCGACAAATAAATGGACGCACATTTTTCAGTAAAAAAGACAAGAACATAAATATTAAACCACCATGCATAACAGAAGAATGTCATGGCGACATTGCTGTCGTCCGCGATATTCTTCTGTTTTATTGCATGAAAAAAGGCAGAAACACTCAGCAAGAACAATGGACATAGAACATATAAGAAGCCGGTTCATCAAACACTTTGACGGCAAGACCGGCAACATCTATTTTGCCCCAGGACGCATCAACCTCATCGGCGAGCACACCGACTACAACGGCGGATACACATTGTCAGGTGCCATCGACAAAGGTATCATGGCAGAATTGCGGCCAAACGGGAGCAATACAGTCATGTGCTATTCCATTGACCATAAGGACCGCATCGAGTTCAAAATAGACGATTCCGCCTGCCCTCGGACATCATGGGCCAGATACATCTACGGAATCGTACAAGAAATGCGCAAACTTGGCGTTGAGGTCAAGGGCTTCAACACAGCTTTTTCGGGCAACATCCCCCAAGGCGCAGGCATTGGCTCCTCAGCAGCCCTGGAATGTTGCTATGCCTTTGCACTCAACGACCTATTCGGCAACAACAAAGTGTCAGCATGGGACATGGTGTTGGCGGGCCAAGCCGCCGAACAGCAATATTGCGGCGTCAACTGCGGTGTCGTAGACCAATTTGCAAGCATTTTTGGGAAAAAGGACAGACTCATATGCCTGGACTGCCGCTCACACATCAACGATTACATCACATTTAAGCCGAATGGGCACAAGCTCATCCTGATTGACACAAAACTACACCACACACTTGCGGATTCAGCATACAACGCACGAAGAAAAAGCTGCGAGAATGTGGTAAAGTCCCTACAAGCACAATTTCCAGACCATGTTTTCGAGACATTGAGAGATGCAGAACACAACATGCTGGAAAGCATCAAAGACAAAGTAAGCGAGGAAGACCTCAAACGCGCCCACCATGTTTTTGAAGAGAACAGGCGTGTGCAAAAGGTTTGCCAGGCAATGCGCAACAACGACTACGAAACAATTGGCAAAAAGATGTATGAGTCACACGAGAGCCTCAACACCGTTTACGAGGTTTCATGTGAGGAGCTCAACTATCTCAACCAAATTGCCCTAGACAACAAAGTAACAGGAAGCCGCATGATGGGCGGCGGCTTTGGCGGGTGTACGATCAATCTCGTCAAAGAGAGCGAATGCGAAGCTTTCGTCAACCAAGCCAGACAACGCTATGTCAGTAAGTTTAATCACGTTCCTGATTTTCACGAGGTCAAAATTGGAGATGGTGCCCAGAAAATTTGCTAAAACACCATTCATGGCTCAAAAACGACTGCAATAAAAGAGAACAACGAAATAAAAAAATGAAAATAAAACATTAAAACTTAAAACGTATGAACGATAAAAAAATGATGAACAAAGTCGCGGACAACATCCGCATTCTCGCAGCCGCAATGGTTGAGAAAGCAAAGTCTGGGCATCCCGGCGGTGCCATGGGCGGCGCAGACTTTATCAATGTGCTTTTTTCAGAATTCCTGAATTATGACCCAGAGAATCCCGAATGGACGGGGCGCGACCGTTTCTACTTAGACCCTGGCCACATGTCGCCAATGCTCTATGCAGCACTCTGTTTACAAGGGAAATTCTCGCTTGAGGACCTCAAACAGTTCCGTCAATGGGACTCCCCAACCCCCGGACACCCGGAAAGAGACTTGAGGCATGGCATAGAAAACACTTCCGGGCCATTGGGACAAGGACACACCTTTGCGGTTGGTGCCGCAATTGCCGAAAAACTGCTTGAACAACGTTTGGGAAGCGAAGTCATGCAGCACAAAATCTACGCTTACATCTCCGACGGAGGCATCCAAGAGGAAATCTCACAAGGAGCGGGGCGCATTGCCGGGCTCTTGGGCTTGGACAATCTCATCATGTTCTACGACTCTAACGACGTTCAGCTGTCGACAAACTGCGATGTTGTCATGAAGGAAGACACGGCAGCCAAATATCAATCATGGGGATGGAAAGTGATGACCATCAATGGCAACGACCCAGACGAAATACGCCAGGCCCTCGTTGAAGCCAATAAGACGAAAGGCTGTCCGACGCTCATCATCGGCAAAACCATCATGGCAAAAGGTGCCCTACAAGAAGACGGAAGCTCATACGAAGGCAACCTCAAGACGCACGGCGCGCCCCTTGGCGGCAACGCATACATCAACACCATCAAAAACTTGGGCGGAAACCCAGAGAGTCCATTTGAAATATTCCCAGAAACCGCAGCACTATATGCTCTGCGAGCAAAAGAACTGCAACAAATCGTCGCACAACGCAGAACAACAGAGGAAAATTGGCGCAAGGCCCACCCCGAGAAAGCCCAACAGATGGACGAATGGTTCAGCGGCAAAGCGCCGGTCATTGATTGGAGCCAACTGGTGCAAAAGGACAATGCCGCCACGCGTGCCGCCTCGGCCGCCTGCCTCGGCCTGCTGTCAAGCCAAGTAAAAAACATGGTTTGTTCATCAGCCGACCTGTCCAACAGCGACAAGACAGATGGTTTCTTGAAACATACGACCGCCATTCAAAAAGACCATTTCGAGGGCGCATTCCTCCATGCAGGTGTCAGCGAACTGACCATGGCTTGCGTCTGCATGGGCATGTACATGCACGGCGGCATTATTCCGGCCTGTGGCACTTTCTTTGTTTTCTCCGACTACATGAAACCAGCCGCAAGAATGGCAGCCCTGATGCGGGTTCCCATCAAGTTTATATGGACACACGATGCCTTCCGTGTCGGCGAGGACGGGCCGACCCACGAGCCCGTGGAACAAGAGGCCCAAATTCGTTTGATGGAAAAATTACGCAATCATCACGGCGAGGACAGCATACGCGTGTTCCGCCCAGCCGACGTGCATGAGACGACGGTTTGCTGGGCAATGGCAATGGAAAACATGAGCACTCCGACAGCCCTGATCCTGTCGCGCCAAGACATCAACAACCTGCCAGCCGGAAACGATTACGAGCAAGTAAGAAAAGGTGCTTACATCGTGGCAGGCAGCGACGAAGACTTCGATGTCATCCTTTTGGCAAGCGGTTCAGAGGTCTCAACACTTGTAGCAGGAGCACAACTGTTGCGCAATGATGGCATCAAGGTGAGAATCGTAAGCGTGCCGTCAGAGGGGCTTTTCAGGAGGCAAAGTGCTGACTATCAGGAAAACATAATACCAAAAGGCAGCCTTGTCTTCGGTTTGACGGCCGGCCTTCCCGTCACGCTGGAAGGTTTGGCAGGTGCTAATGGAAAAGTATTTGGCATGCAAAGTTTTGGTTTCTCTGCCCCCTACAAAGTACTTGACGAAAAATTGGGCTTCACTGCCCAAAACGTATATAGACAGGTAAAAGACATGCTCAAATCATAAAAATGATACAAAATGGATGTAAACAATAAGATTATCGGGCTCGCGAGCGACCACGCCGGTTTTCAACTCAAACAATTCGTCATGGCATATTGCCGTGAACACGGGTACATGTATAAAGACTACGGCACCTATACAGAAGAATCGTGCGACTATCCCGACTTTGCCCATGCACTTGCCTTGGGCATGAAAGAAGGCGAAGCGGCGGTCGGCATCGCCATTTGCGGCAGCGGCGAAGGCATCGCCATCACATTGAACAAGCATCAACACATCCGCGCCGGGCTCTGTTGGATGCCCGAGATAGCCCATCTCATTCGGCAGCACAACGATGCGAACGTGCTGGTGATGCCAGGCAGGTTCATTGACACGGAGACCGCACGCCAGATCATGGACGAGTTTTTCACTACCGATTTCGAAGGCGGTCGCCATCAAAAGCGAGTTGAAAAAATTGCCGTGCAATAAGAAACATCCGGCTGCGCCAATGTTTTCTGCATAGATATGCCGAGAAAAACAACATTTAACGTGGGATTTTCGCTCTTTCACTAAAAAACGGGCGATTTCCCACGTTTTTTCACTTCCTTTCGAGACCATTTGGCATAGGCAAGATGACAACCTCAAAACCATTGATGAGTTCCTTGAAAATCCATCCCATGGGCTCCGACTTAGCGATGATTTTCCAATGAGGGAAAAACGCAACACACATGAATGTCAGCCCAACTCCTCCACTTCCATCATAAAACAAGAGCAAAAACAGCTAAATCAGCAATCTTAGCCATAGAAATTTTGCGCTTTCCTGTTTTTTGATTAATTTTGCAGGACGAATTTTCAAAAACATAAAAATGTACAGAACAAATACATGTGGAGAGTTACGCCTCTCTGACAACGGGAAAAAAGTAACTTTGGCAGGCTGGGTACAACGCGTCCGCAAAATGGGCGGCATGACCTTCGTCGACCTGCGCGACCGATATGGACTCACACAACTTGTTTTCAATGAATCCGACCATAAAGAGCTGTGCGACCAAGCCAACCGGCTGGGACGCGAATTCTGCATCCAAGCCGAAGGAACCGTAAGCGAGCGACAAAGCAAAAACGCCAACCTTCCTACCGGCGACATTGAGATCATTGCCGACAAACTGACCATACTCGGCGAAAGTCTGACACCACCCTTCACCATTGAAGACAACACCGACGGCGGCGACGACATCCGCATGAAATACCGCTACTTAGACCTGCGCAGGAACAATGTGCGCAGCAACATGGAACTCAGGCACCGCATGACCATCCTGGTGAGAAATTTCCTTGACGGGCAGCAGTTCATCGAGGTAGAGACGCCCATCCTCATCGGCTCGACCCCAGAGGGTGCACGCGACTTTGTCGTGCCCAGCCGAATGAACCAGGGGCAATTCTACGCACTGCCACAAAGCCCGCAGACTTTGAAGCAGCTGCTCATGGTCAGTGGATTCGACCGCTACTCCCAAATTGCGAAATGCTTCCGGGATGAAGACCTGCGCGCCGACCGTCAGCCTGAGTTTACACAAATCGACTGTGAGATGAGTTTCGTCGAACAAGATGACATACTCGACATGTTTGAAGCCATGACACGCCATTTGTTCAAGGAAATCAGAGGCATTGAAATTCCCAAGCTGCAACGCATGAGCTGGCAGGAAGCCATGCGCCGCTTCGGTTCCGACAAGCCCGACCTCCGCTTCGGCATGGAGTTTGTAGAACTTATGGACGAGTTGAAGGGAACCGGGGAGTTCAGCGTCTTCAACGATGCGACATACATCGGCGGAATTTGTGCAAAAGGCTGTGCAGACTATACACGCAAGCAGTTAGACGAGCTCACCGAATTCGTCAAACGCCCCCAAATCGGCGCAAAAGGAATGGTTTACATCAAATTCAACAGCGACGGCAGCGTCAAAAGCTCTGTTGACAAATTCTACACTCCAGAAGTCTGGGAAAGCGTCAAGCAGAAAATGGGGGCTGAAAACGGCGACCTGGTGCTCATCCTCAGTGGCCAGAACACGAACAAGACGCGTACACAACTTTGTTCACTACGCTTGGAGATGGGCGACCGCCTCGGCCTGCGCGACAAAGACAAGTTCGTTTGCTTGTGGATTGTCGACTTCCCGCTTTTCGAGTGGAGTGACGAAGAACAACGCCTGATGTCCACCCACCACCCATTCACCATGCCCAATCCAGAGGACATCCCACTGCTCGACACCCATCCCGAACAAGTCCGCGCCAAAGCCTACGACTTTGTCTGCAACGGCGTTGAGCTAGGCGGCGGCAGCTTACGCATCCACGATGGCAATCTCCAAGAAAAAATGTTCAAGATTCTCGGCTTCACCCCCGAGAAAGCAATGGCACAGTTCGGCTTCCTCATCAATGCCTTCAAATATGGCGCTCCGCCACATGCTGGAATCGCCTTCGGCTTGGATCGCTTCGTGTCATTGATGGCAGGCCTGGACAGCATTCGCGACTGTATTGCATTCCCCAAGAACAACAGCGGAAGAGACGTCATGCTCGATGCGCCAAGCGAATTGGCTGCAGAACAATTGAAAGAACTCTCCTTGCGGATTGACCTAAACCAGCAAAATGACTGAAAAAAGCCAACATTACCTGAAAACATCATACAAACAATAACCTAAAGAACTAAACCATGACTGTAAAAAAAGAAAAAATTGCTGCTGACAGCAAGAAGAGGTCGAATGTGACGAAAAAAGCTCCCATGAAAAGAGCATGTGCAAAAAAAGAGCCGGCCACCCGGTACAATGCCGAATATGTCGGCTTCAAGGCAGGAGACGTTTATCGGGCATTAGCCTCAGCAACCAAGCCGATGAGCATCTCAGGCATTGCCAAAACTGCCGGAATTAGCGAGAAAGAGACCCTTTTGGGCATGGGATGGCTGCTCAAAGAAGGAAAAATTGGAGAAGAAAACAACCTCTTTTCCCTCATTTAAGTCCCAATAATGTAAAAAACGAGAGAGGTGGGCAAATAAACCGCCTCTCTCGCTTCACATTTTGACAAATAATCGCTATCTTTGCACAAGTTTTACATCCCCATTGTGAACTACGACAGCATTATATTCAATATACTCAAAGAAGCTGGCAGCCGCGGTCTGTCGGTGAAAAAAATCACCATGCACGTCTTCAATGCCAGCAACTCACTGTTTCAAAGCAGCAATTTTGAGGAAATACACAAATATGTCTATGCCTACCTCAAGCGCAACAGCCAAAAAAAAGATGCCTTCGTCATGAAAACCGACATACGTGGAAGATACCGCATCAACGAGGCATCGCCCAAGACCCGGCAGCTAATGCTCGACTTCAAAGAGCAGACCCTGTGCGCAGAAACGGAAAAAAGCGAACAATACAACTCGCCAACGCTTTTTGACTGACTCAGACAAGTGCTCAAGAGAAAACTTTATCATAAAAAACACGAACAAAGAATTAAAAATTGGGAATTTTCTGTATCTTTGCAAGAAATACTAAAAAAATAAAAAATGGCAACAAACAATCATCTCGTGATAATGGCAGGCGGCGTTGGAAGCAGGTTTTGGCCAATGAGCACAGAGGAATGCCCCAAACAATTCATAGACGTACTTGGCACGGGGCGCACCTTTCTCCAAATGACCTATGACCGTTTTGAAGGCATCTGTGCCCCCGAGCACACCTGGGTGGTCACCAACCGCCTATATTTCGACATCGTACGTCAGCAATTGCCCGAAATCCCCGCCGAAAACATACTACTGGAGCCCTGTCGGCGCAACACAGCCCCCTGCATCGCCTATGTCAGCTGGCGCATAAAGTCCACAGACGCCAAAGCCAACATCGTCATAGCCCCAAGCGACCATCTTGTAACCGACACCACAGAATTCAAGCGCGTGGTGGCACAATGTCTGAAATTCACACAAGAAAATGACGCCATCCTCACCTTGGGCATGAAACCCACCCGTCCGGAGATAGGCTACGGCTACATCAAAGCCGACTTGTCTGCCAGTTCAACACGAAACAAAGAAATTTTCCGCGTCGACTCGTTCCGTGAAAAACCTGACCTGGAAACAGCAATGGAATACATCAAAGACAAGAGCTATTTCTGGAACGCAGGCATCTTCATTTGGACGTCAACACCATCGTCAACGCCTTCCGCATCTATCAGCCCACGATCAACCGCATCTTTGAGAGCATGCTGAGCATTTACGGCACTCCAAAAGAACAAGAGGAAATCGACCGCAGATACCCAGAGTGCGAAAGCATCTCCGTGGACTATGCCATCATGGAAAAAGCCGAAGAAATCTACATCTGCCCTGCCAATTTCGGCTGGAGCGATGTAGGCACTTGGGGCTCCTTGCTGACACACACCCAAAAGGATGTCTTCGGCAATGGGGTCATCGGAAAGAACATTTCGCTTTTCGACACCCACAACTGTATCGTACACACGACCCAGGAGAAAAAAGTTGTCATACAAGGGCTCGACGGTTTCATCGTAGCCGAAAAAGACAACACCTTGCTCATTTGCAAGCTCAGCGAAGAGCAAAGAATCAAGCAATTCCAAAACGACCAACAATGAAAAAGGTAGCACTCATCACTGGCATCACAGGACAAGACGGTTCCTTCTTAGCAGAGTTTCTCATTGAAAAAGGCTACGAAATACATGGACTGTTGCGACGCTCCTCATCGTTCAACACGGCTCGCATAGAGCATTTGTATTTGGACGAATGGGTGCGTGACATGAAGCAAGAACGACTCATAGAACTCCATTGGGCAGACATGACCGACTCGTCGTCACTCATCCGAATCATCAATGAGACAAAGCCTGATGAAATTTACAATTTAGCCGCACAAAGCCATGTAAAAGTTTCGTTTGAAGTCCCAGAATACACCGCGGAGACCGACGCCATCGGCGTGCTGCGGCTGCTGGAGGCCGTGAGGATATGCGGATTAGAAAAAAAATGCCGCATCTATCAAGCCAGTACATCAGAACTCTATGGGCTTGTACAAGAAATACCACAAAAAGAAACCACCCCCTTCTACCCCCGCTCACCATATGCCGTAGCCAAACTCTACGGATACTGGATGATGAGAAACTACCGAGAATCATATGGAATGTTTTGCTGCAACGGCATTCTCTTCAACCACGAAAGTGAACGGCGAGGCGAAAACTTCGTCACCCGAAAAATCACTTTAGCAGCAGCCAGGATAGCACAAGGCTTTCAGGAAAAGCTCTACCTGGGCAACCTCAATGCACTGCGTGACTGGGGCTATGCCAAAGACTATGTTGAATGCATGTGGCTCATCCTACAACAAGCGCAACCCGATGATTTCGTCATTGCCACGGGTGAATACCACACCGTACGGGAATTTGCGACCATGGCGTTCAAAGAAGTGGGTATCGACTTGGAATGGAAAGGCGAAGGCATTGACGAAAAAGGCTACGACAGGACAACAGGAAAAGTCCTGGTAGAAGTAGACCCAAAATATTTTCGTCCGGCAGAAGTCGAACAATTGTTGGGCGACCCGACAAAGGCCCAAAAAGAATTGGGATGGAACCCACGCAAGACCAGTTTTGAGCAATTGGTGAAAATCATGGTTCAGCATGACTTGAAATTTGTCCAAAAACTACATTCAAAAACACGAACAAAAGAATAATGCTCAGTCAAAACAGCAAAATATACATCGCCGGGCATCACGGCCTGGTCGGCTCTGCCATTTGGAAAAATCTTCAAAAACGCGGTTTTAACAACTTGGTCGGCAGGAGTCACGGCGAGCTAGACCTTACCGACGCGCTTGCTGTACGCAAGTTTTTTGACCAAGAAAAGCCTGAGGCCGTGGTGCTGGCAGCAGCCTTTGTGGGAGGCATCATGGCAAACTCAATCTACAGGGCCGATTTCATTATGCAAAACATGAAAATACAATGCAATGTCATCAGCGAAAGCCATGCCCATCATGTCAAAAAACTACTCTTTCTCGGCTCAACCTGCATTTATCCCAAAAATGCGCCACAACCCATGGCAGAAGACGCTCTGCTGACCTCACCGCTGGAATACACCAATGAACCCTATGCCATCGCAAAAATTGCGGGCTTAAAAATGTGCGAAAGCTACAACCTTCAATACGGCACCAACTACATTGCGGTAATGCCAACGAATCTGTACGGCCCAAACGACAATTTCCACTTGGAAAACAGCCATGTAATGCCAGCCATGATGCGCAAAATACTCTTGGCAAAACTCATCCACCAAGAAGATTGGCAAACAATAAGCAAAGACCTCAACAAACGTCCGCTGCAATTCAACCATCAGCAAATAGACGGGCAAAACTCCCACGAAGACATTTTGAGAGCCTTGTCACACTATGGAATCCATGACAACAAAGTCGTTCTTTGGGGCTCCGGAGCACCGCTCAGAGAATTTCTATGGAGTGAGGATATGGCAGATGCCAGCGTACACATCTTGCTTCACGTCAATTTCAGCGACATCATCGGAATTGAAAAATACTCTTGCGCTGCCCACGAACCCGCCTGCCAGAACGACAATAACAGAAATGCAGGCCACGGTCGCGGCGGCGCGCTGCCACAATTAGGAGAAATCCGCAATTGCCACATAAATGTTGGAACGGGAAAAGAGATAACCATCAAAAATCTTTCCGAACTGATTGCAAAGACAACAAATTTTGAAGGGACAATAGAATTCGACACCAGCAAGCCAGACGGTACAATGCGAAAATTGACAGATGTCAGCAAACTCCACCGATTGGGATGGCGGCATCAAATTGATATTGAAGAAGGCGTTAGCCGGCTCTATCAGTGGTATAATAAGAGCATTGGAGTGTGATTTCCCGGCAAAAATCAGGATTCAACATCTGTTAAAATCGTCGGGCTGAATGAAAACCATCCATTTGTCAATGGCTGCGGACACCATGTATCTGCAGCTTTCATCAAAACAAAGCTACAAGTGCGTTGTCATTAATAGCCAACGATAAATAACGTCGATCCAAGGGCATCATTTATACTTGTTTTCGGCATAAAGACCATTGGCACATGCGATATTTTCACGGGATTCTCATTTTATAAAGTTTCTCTCAACCACCCGATTTCACATCCATACCAATAGGAAATCCTTTCATTTGAAAAGACCGGGAGGAATGTTCAACAACTTAATCCGGAACTTGTTTTTTCTTCATGAAATGATATACAATCAGTCCCAAGACGGCGAGCCCGACCAATGCCAGAATCACATATTTGAGGAGATTGCCGTACTTCAAGATCGTTTCTTCCAACTGGCTTTCCGGAACAAAAGAATAAAACCACCAGCCGAGCGCTGCAAGAATGCAATTCCACAACCCCGCTCCCAGGGTGGTATACAAGAGAAATTTTCCGAAATGCATCTTCGACAAGCCGGCAGGAATGGAAATCAAGTGACGAATGCCTGGAATCAGACGGCCGGTAAAGGTTGCCGCAATACCATGGTTATAAAAGTACCGTTCGCTTTTTTCCACCTTTTGCTGGTTCAACAAGCACATTTTCCCCCAACGGCTGTTGGCGAACTTGTATATCAAAGGACGACCTAAATAATAGCCCGCAACATAATTTATTGTAGCTCCACAATCTGCGCCTATGGTCGCAAAAAGAATGACTAACCAGATGTTCAACCTATCTGCTGCGGCAAAATATGCTGCCGGAGCCACGACCAATTCTGATGGCACGGGAATTACCGTACTCTCCAAAAGCATTAAAAACCAAACCCATCCGTAGCTCAGATGCTCAATAATAAAATTAAAAAAATCCATCGCTATTAGTCTTTATCTCCTGTCTTCCACATTTTTTTTGCATAAATATAATACTCCTCTGGGCTCAAATGCTCTGGGAATCCGCCTCCCAGCACGTCTTTTGCCTCTCCTGGGTTCAATGTCACTGCACGTTCAAGGAAGATGAGCGCCTCACCCGTTTTTCCCAATGCCAAATAGGCTGCCGAAAGAAAAGAAAAGCCAGGTGTTCCCTTTTTGACTTCAGTTGACTCGACAAAAAGGAGCAATAGGTTGATGGCCTGCTCAAAAACTTTATTGTAAAAAAGCGAGATGCCCATTTTCAAGGTCAACTCCTCAAAACGTTCCGTGTTTACCATCACAGCCCGCATGATGTCACTAAAAGCCTCTTTTCCTTCATCATAACGCCCTGCCGCATAGCAAAGGTCGCCGAACATCAGCTTTACATCAAGTTCGCTAGTGGCATATTTGGAAAATTTCTCCACGCAAGCAAACGCATCCTCCGCCCTGCCCAAGGCTTTGTATGCCTCTATGATATTTTGGTAAAGTTCATGCATCATTTCCGATGTCGGATTGACAATCAGCTCTTCTGCTTTCTGAAGATGCACCAACACTTCTTCAAAACGCATCTGATGCACCAGGGAAAGTCCGAGAAAATAGTGGACAAAAGGATTTTTTTGCTCAATTTCCAGAAAACGCCGATAATAGGTCACCGCTTCGTCATAATTTCCCATTTCATACAAAGCGTTTGCCTTGGTGCTAAGCGCAAGATAAAACTTAGGGTCGATGGCCAGGGCATATTCAGCACTTTCAATAGCTTCAGGATATTGTCCCAGACTCAGATATGTGATCGATAAACGCGTCCACTCCTCATGGGCATAGGGGTCGCTGTCGAGAATTTCCTTCAATAAGACGACACTCTCTTCAAACTTGTCATTCTCATAATAAAGCTTCGCCGTCATCTTCCTTCCTTCCAATGAAGACAAGTCCGAATAATGGCGCTGATGCCATTGCAGCGCCATTTCCTTCTGCTCATAGTCGCACAACAAATCTGCCACATCCAGCACAAAATCGTCTGCATCATCGTCAGAAAGTTGTTGCAATACCTCCTCGCAATATGAACGCGCCGCCTCTGTGTGCTGCTCATGGAGCATGATTTCAGCATGCATCAACACATAGTCCAAGTCTGCCGTATTGGCGACTTTTCCTAAATAAGCCTTTGCCTTCTCCACGTTTTTTTCAGTCACCAATGCCATTCTGGCACGCATGACAAGAGGCAGTGCCGCATCTTCATAAATCGACACGGCATAGTCTATCACTTCAAAAGCCTCGTCTGTACGCCCATTAAGGTTGTAATATTCGCAGATGTCCGCAAAGTCATCGGCATCAAGGAACACCGTCTCCCCTTTTTCACGGGCCTCTTCGTACTTTTGAAGCGCTGCCTTAAACTCATCAGTTGCAAAATCGTTCATGCCACTGTTCATTTGTTCAACTTAGCCCAGGTGTCTTTCAGACCTATCGTTTTATTGAAGACTGGGTGTGCTGCCGTGCCATCGGGGTCTGCCATAAAATAGCCGATGCGCTGGAATTGTAAATATTGACCCGGCCGGGCTTTAGAGGCAAAATCTTCCACATAGCAATCGGTCAATACCGAGAGTGAGTCGGGATTGAGCAATTCATGGAAGTCACGGCTGTCGGCACTTGGGTTTTCAACATTGAAAAGCCGGTCATAAATACGGACTTCTGCCTTTACACAAGCCTCCGCACTTACCCAATGCAGGGTGCCTTTAACTTTTCGGCTAGCCCCGCTCATTCCGCTTTTGCTTTCCGGGTCGTATTCTGCATAAATTTCCGTGACATTCCCCTCGTCATCTTTTTTGCATCCCGTACACATCACGATGTAAGCATTTTTCAAACGCACTTCCTTGCCCGGCGACATCCTGAAGAATTTTTTAGGTGCATCTTCCATAAAATCCTCACGCTCTATCCAGAGATTCTTCGAGAAAGTTATGGAATGTACGCCATCTGCTTCGTTTTCCGGATTGTTCACAGCCTCCATCTCCTCTGTCTGACCCTCTGGATAGTTGGTTATGGTCAGTTTCACCGGATCCAAGACAGCGCTCACCCGTAAAGCCTTCTTGTTCAAATCGTCGCGGACGGCAGCTTCCAAAAGCGCCATGTCATTAAGTGCGTCAAATTTGGTGTAGCCAATCGAATCAATGAAATTACGGATACTCTCCGGCGAATAGCCCCGGCGACGCATGCCACTAATGGTCGGCATACGCGGGTCGTCCCATCCATTTACTTTCTGCTCTTCGACCAAAGCTAGCAATTTTCGCTTTGACATCATCGTGTAAGTCAAGTTCAACCTGTTGAACTCAATCTGCCGCGGGCGATAATCTTGCTGATTGTCTTTTTCCAGCAAATAATCCACAAATTGGTCGTACAACGGACGATGCGGCACAAACTCAAGTGTGCAAATAGAGTGCGTCACGCCTTCAAAATAGTCACTCTGGCCATGCGCAAAATCATACATCGGGTAAGCATGCCACTTTGTCCCTGTCCGATGGTGCGGCGTATGTATGGTACGGTAAATGATCGGGTCGCGGAAATGCATGTTGGGGTTCGCCATGTCA
>ODAI012979092.1_pt1 | contig 18549 bp, 18 predicted proteins | sample 1539321 | NCBI WGS metagenome assembly ODAI01 (sample SAMN02144231, study PRJEB22623) | gut metagenome | biome: sheep rumen | host: Ovis aries | place: New Zealand
CTGAAAGGGTCGGGCTTCCTGAAGCACGCATTCCATTAGGTGAAATAGTAGTCGATATGGCTCTTTCTCCTAAAAGCAATAGTGCTTATAGTGCTCTTAATATGGCTATTAATGATGTTCAGATGGGAAGTGTTGGAAAAGTTCCTGATCATTTGAAAACTAATTCTAAGGATTATAAATATCCTCATAATTATAAAGGAAGCTATGTAAAACAACAGTATTTACCTGATAATTTAGTTGGGAGGTGCTATTATGTTCCTAAAACTACTAGTAAGTATGAGTCTAATTTAAAAATTATATATGATAAAATAAATAGCAGTAAATAACTGCTATTTTAATATGAAAAGTTCTAAGGCTAAATCTTTATTTAATTTTCCTGTTTTTATTCCTATATCTATATCTGCTAGTTCATTTAGATATTTAAGTAGTGTTTTGGATGTATAGTTCCTACTATTTTGAAGGGCTAATTTTACTCTATATGGGTGTATTTTTAAAAGTGAAGCTATATCCTTTTCTGTATATCCTTTAAATGTTAATTCTTTTGATTGATACATTATTCTAAATTGGTTAGCTAGCATTATTACTATTTTGAGTGGTTCTTCATTTATTTTTAGCATTTCATGATATATTTCTATTCCTTCTTCTTTGTTTCCTTTTACGATATCATCTATTAGTTTAAATATATCTATTTCTATTGTTTTAGTGGTTACATTTAGTATGTCTTCTTTGGTGATTTCATTATTTTCTTTGTATAGTTTTAATTTATTAATTTCATTTTCTATTATTAATGGGTTTGTTCCTACTCTATTTTTAAAAAGATTTATTGTTTGATAGTCTATTTTATAATCTTTTAATTCTTTTTTAATTAGATTATCTATATTTATATCTTCATTAAATTCTAATATTTTTCCTTTTTTTTGAAGTTGTTTGGTTATTTTTTTTCTAGAATCTATTTTTTCTCCTCTTACTATTAAGATGAGCGTTGTTAAAGGATTTTCATTTTCTATATATTTTTCTATTATTTCTGCGTCTTTGTTTGTGCTTGCTGTAAACATATTTGCGTTTTCTATTATTATAACTTTTTTTTCTTGAAATAATGAATATGTTTCTGCGTCGTTTATTATGTCTTTTATTTCATCTACGTTTAAATCATATCTTGTAATATTTATTTTATCTGTATCTTTTGTTATTTTCTTTATCTCTTCATTTATTCTATAGTCTTTGTTTCCGTATAGTAAGTAGATCACTTTTATCACCTCTTTTATTATACTATAAAAACCAGTATAAATACTGGTTTATTTTGTGTTTTTAACTTTAAATTTTGTTAGTCTTCTAATTTTTACAATGTTGTTTGGTTTGATAATATTTTTGAGATTTCCATTTGCTTTATAAACTTTTCCAGAGGGTTTTGATAATTTCATTGGTATTATTCTTTTGAATTTTGTTTTTACTGAACTTCTTTTATCTCCTGGTATTTGTATGTCTGCTATGTGTTCTATATTTGTTGTATTTTCATTAATAAATTGTATTAATTCTTTTTCTTCTTCTTCTGTTAAATTTTCTAATTTATTAATGTAAGTACTTATTTTATTACAAATGTTTTGGTCGTACTGTCCGTTTATATAATTAATAAATGCTTCTCTTGCTTTTTTTGCATACTCAAGTTTATTTTTCATATATTTTCCCCCTAACACGGTTTAATATTATAGATAAAAAGACAGTTTTTGTCAAATTTTTTGCCCTGCATTAATTTTAACATTTTTGTCTTATTAAATCAATATTTATAGGGTTTTCTTTATTATTTTTATCAATTGGTTTTGATGATACTCTTTTTTAAATTTTTTTATTTCTTCTTCTGTTTTATTTTGTTTATATATCTTTAGTATTTTTGTTTTTATTATATAATATAGTATTATGTTTTTATTATAATATAATTCATCTATATCTATAAGGAGGTTTATAATTTCTTCATTGTTTGTATATTTATTTAATTCGTATATTATTCCTTCAATTTCGTTATTAAAATAGTAGTCTTTCATTTCATCTTTATTTTCAAATAATAATTCTATAAGATATGCAATTTTGTTTAGGTATATATAGGAAAAACTTTTTTCTTTGAATAATCTATTATTTAATAGTTCGGTGTATCCTTCATTTAATCCTCTTCCTATTTCGTTATATCTTAAATTAATTTCCTTATTTTCTATAAATATTCTATTAAATCCTACTGATGTATAGAATGGATTTGAGGAAGATGCATGAAGTAATTCGTGGTTAAGTGTTGTTTTTTTATCATTATATGTGTTTATTTCATTTGTTTTTGGGTTATAATTTCCTATTGTACTATCATTTTTTAAAATCATAATTAGTTTATTTTTTTTATTTTTATTTATTTTTAGTGTTTGTATGTTATTTCCGAGATTTCTTATATTTGTTTTTTTTTACCCTTAGAATTATTTTTTTTGAGAAATCAAATACTTCTTTGTTTTCTTTTTTTAGTTTTAATAATACTTCAGCTAATATTTGTTTTTCTTCTTCATCTAATATTCTATATTTTGGTTTTGTTATAGTTTCTTTTTTGATATATGCTTTTAAGTATTTCTTAGTCTTTTGTAATTCATAGTGTATCTGTTTTCTTTTTTTATATTTATTTGTAAATATTACACTATAAAGTATTATATTAATTAAATATTCTCCTACTAGTATATAATTATTCATATGAAGACTCCTTTTGGCTTATTATAGATTTTTTTATTTGTAATAGCAAGAAAAAAATAGAAGTTAATTCTATTTTTCGAACTGTGAATTATAAAGTTTTTTGTAAAAGCTATCTTTTTTTATCAATTCGTCATGTGAGCCTTGCTCTATTATATTTCCTTTATCCATAACTAGTATTAAATCAGCGTTTTTTATAGTTGATAATCTATGAGCTATTATGAATGATGTTTTTCCTTTTGCTAGTTTATCCATGGCTTTACTTACTAGTTCTTCTGTTCTGGTATCTACGTTTGATGTTGCTTCATCTAATATTAAAAATGGAGAGTTTTCTGTCATTCCTCTTGCTATAGTTAACAATTGTTTTTGTCCGGCTGATATACTTTCGTTGTCTTCTAATTTTGTTTCATATCCGTTTGATAGTGTTTTTATAAAGTGATCTAATCCTACTTCTTTACATATTTTTTTTATTTCTTCATCTTTTATATTATTTCTGTTAAATTTAATATTTTCTTTTATTGTCCCGTCGAATACCCACGTGTCTTGAAGTACCATTGTAAATAAGTTATGGATGTTTTCTCTAGTTATATTTTTAGTGGATATATTATCTATTTTGATGTCTCCGTCTGTTATTTCATAGAATTTCATAAGTAGATTTACCATTGTTGTTTTACCGGCTCCTGTTGGACCAACTATTGCTATTTTTTGTCCTGGTTTGGCGTGGGCTGTAAAGTTATTTATTGTATTTTTTTCATTACCATCGTATTTGAATGAAACATTTTCAAAGGTTATATCTCCTTTTACTTTTTCCTTATTTAAATATGTTTTTATTTTTGATTCATCTGGCATTTCTTTTTCGTCTATGAATTCAAATACTCTTTCTGAAGCTGCTGTTGCACTTTGCAGAGACGTCATTCCTTGTGCTATCTGTGATAGTGGCTGTGTGAATAATCTAATATATGTCATGAATGCTACTATTACTCCAAATGTTATAACATCGTTCATTGTAAGAATGGCACCTACTATACAAACTGCTACATATCCAAAGTTTCCAATAAATCCCATAAGTGGTTGCATTAGTCCTGATATGAATTGACTTTTTTTATTACTTTCACATACTTTTTTATTGTATTCGTTGAATTTTCTATCTGCTTCTTCATCTCCGTTATATGCCTTTACTACATTTAAACCTGAGTAAACTTCTTCTATATGTCCATTTAGGTTTCCTAGTTCTTCTTGTCTTTGTTTAAAATATTTTTGTGATTTTGATAGTATAAATATCATTCCTATAAATCCTATTATGGTTGAACCTATTGCAGTTAATGCCATAATCCAGTTTGTTATGAACATCATCATTAAACTTCCTAAAAATAATGTAATACTACTAACTAATGAAGCTAGTGATTGATTCATTGTTTGGGCAATTGTATCCACGTCATTTGTTACTCTTGATAATATATCACCACTTTGATGGTTATCGAAATATTTTAGTGGTAGTTTATTTATTTTTATCGAAATTCTTTTTCTTAGGTTGTTTGCAAATTTGTTTGAAAGTGTTGCCATTATTGTCTGCTGAGTAAAATTAAACAATGTGCTTGTTAAATAAAGAATTATCATTAGTATGCTTATTTTTTTAATTTTATCTATGTTCATCTTTGGTTTGATTAATTTTTGAATATTTTTAGGCATTTTGTCTATTTTTTCATATATTTTATTTGGTTTTGAATCTTTTTTTATTGTTCCAATAATTTTTATATATTTATATTGATCTTTAGGTTTTATACTAATTTTTTTAAACTTTATTTCTTTAAAGATTATTTTTTGATAGTTTTCTGTTAAATTTATTTTTGTAATATCTTTATCTAATGATTTTATTAATGTGATTTTATCTTTACTTGTTATGTCTATATTATTATAATTTGAGTCTTTAAAAATTTTTTCTAATATTTCATCAGGTAATTTTTTTAGTTTGTATCTTATTTCTTCTTTATTATCATTTTCTATTATTTCTTTTAATTTTTGTTTATCTTCTTCTTTTATATTATCTGATAAGTATATTTCTCTTATTGTTTTACTATCTAAGTTAGGGATTAAGGTTAGAGCGAGAGTCTCTTTTACTTTATTTGGTTTCAAGTTTTTTGTTATCTCTTTTGTTATATTTGTCATGTTTTTTTGATTTACTATTAAACCCTTTGTTATTTCATCTGTAAGTTTTGATAATCTATTTGGGGCAATTATAGATAATATTGAACCTAACATTGCAAGTATACATGAGATTATTAATAGTTTTTTTTGGTTTGATAATTCTTTTAATAGTCTTTCTACAGCACTTTTAAAATCTTTTGGTTTTTCTACTACTTTTCCTGGTCCGTTTTTTCTAGGCATTTTCTAATTCCTCCTTTGATAGCTGTGAAAGGGCTATTTGTCTGTATACTTCACATGTTTTAAGTAGTTCTTTATGTTTTCCCATGCCGACACATTTTCCTTCATTTAGAACTATTATTTTATCGGCATTCATTATTGTTCCTATTCTTTGGGCAACTATTAAGCTTGTAGAATTTGATGTGTATTTTTTTAATTCTTTTCTTAGTGTGGAGTCTGTTTTATAGTCTAGGGCTGAGAATGAATCATCAAATATGTATATCTCTGGGTCTCTTGCGATTGCTCTTGCGATTGCTAGTCTTTGTTTTTGTCCTCCTGATATGTTGGTTCCTCCTTGGGCTATTTTTGTTTCATATGTTTTTTCCATTTTTGTAACAAATTCTTCGGCTTGGGCTATTTTAATTGCTTCTTTTATTTTTTTATCTGTTATTTTCTTTTTAGCTTCCCCGTATGAAACGTTATAGTTTATACTTCCTTCAAACATTACTGCTTTTTGTGGAATATATCCTAATTTATTCATAAGAGTTTTTGTATCATATTCTTTTACGTTTATTCCATCTATTAGTACTTCGCCTTCTGTAGCGTCATAAAATCTTGGAACTAAATTTATAAGTGTTGATTTTCCAGAACCTGTTGATCCTATGAAGGCAACTGTTTCACCTTTATTTGCTTTGAAAGATATGTTTTCTATTACATACTTTTCTGCATCAGGATATTTAAATGACACGTTTTTAAATTCTACTGTGCCTATTTCTTTTGTTTTTCCGTTGAAATTACCTGGTTTTATAGTTATTTGTGTATCTAATACTTCATTGATACGTTTTGCGGAAACTTCTGCTCTTGGAAGTATCATAAAAATCATTGCAAGCATTAAAAATGACATTATTACTTGTATCGAATATGAGCTAAAAACTACCATGTCGCTAAAAATATTTAATTTATCTACCATTAGTGAATTATCTATTAGATATGCTCCTGTAAAATATATCGATAGTGTAACTGAATGCATTACTAGGTACATTGAGGGCATCATTAGGGCAAATTTTTTTTGATTGAAAATTAAGGTGTCTGTTAGGTCATCATTTATTTTTTTGAATTTATCTTCTTCATATTTTTCGGCATTAAATGCTCTTATAACTCTTATACCTTTTAAATTTTCTCTCGTTATTCCATTTAATTTATCTGTTAGTGATTGTATTAATTTAAATTTTGGTATTACTATTTTCATAAGTATAAATACTATTGTTAATAGTGTCATTACAGCTGCTCCTGTAATCATACTCCACTGGAAGTTTTTATTTAGGATTTTTGTTACTGCCCATATTGCTGTAATGGGTGCTTTTAAAAGTAGATGTAGTCCCATTCCAATTAACATTTCTACTTGGGTTACATCATTAGTTGTTCTTGTTATTAAGCTACTTGGTTTAAATTTTTTTATCTCTTGCATGCTTGCTTCTTCTACTTTATCAAATATTGCTTTTCTTATTTTCATCGAATAATCTGATGAGATAGTTGCTGCTAAATAACCTGTTGCTACTGTAAATAAAAGGCTTCCAAACGCACAAGCTAACATGAACCCTCCGTTTATTAGGATGTCTTTCATCTTACTTCCGTCTGTTTGTACTAATTTTGTTATCTCTGACATGTAGTCAGGCATTTTTAATTCTAGCCATACTCCACCTATTGTGAAAATTAGGCATAGTATTATTTTTACCCAATCTTTTTTATTAAAAAATTTAATTAGTTTAATCATTTTTTTCCTCTTTTCGTTATATTTTTTATTTTATTACTGCTTAGTTAATTTTATTACTTAATGTTTTTTTTGTCAATTATTTTTAATAAATGTAAAAAATACGCAAAATGCGTATTTAGTTATTTACATTTTGGGTTATCATCGGTGTGTCCATTGTAATTTTTTCAAATGTATATCCATTTTCTTTTCCGAATTTTATGATTTGTCTTAATGCATCTCTCGTATAAGTTTTTATATCGTGCATTAAAATCATGTTTGCTCTATCTTTTCTTAGACTATTTATTACGTTATTATATACTCCTGATGCTTCAGTTGTTCCTCCGGCATCACCTGATGATATATTCCAATCGTAATATTTAAACCCTTTTTCTAATGTACTTTTAGTTAATCTTGACATTATTCCTGGTGAATATTTTCTACTTACTGTGTTTGATGATCCTCCTGGGAATCTTATTATCATAGATGTATCTCCAGTTATTCTTTTTACTCTATTTTGTACGTTTGTTAAATCTTGGTAGTAACTTTCATCTGATGCATATACAATCGCATAGTTATGTGTTGCGGTATGAAGGGCGACTGTATGTCCTTCGTCATATTCTCTTTTAATTAGGTTATCTGGTCCTTTATTTGTGACAAAGAATGTTGCCTTTACTCCTTCTTCTTTTAATATGTCTAGGATTACGTTAGTGGTTCCTTCGTTTGGTCCATCGTCAAATGTTAGATAAATCGTGCCTGGAATTCCGGTATTTAGTGCTGGTTTTTTAATTACGTTTATTTCTTTTTCTTTTGATGCTTCATTTCCTGCTTTATCTTTTATTTTATAAATTAATTTATATGTTCCTACTTTATTTGTATCTACTGTTCCCTCTATTTTGATGTTTTTTGAAATATCGCCATCGCAGTTATCGTTTGCGGTTACTTTTTCTTCGTATTTATTTCCTTCTATTATGTTTACTTTTTCTTTATCTAGGTTTATTTCTGGATTTGTCTTATCTTGATATATTAATTTTCTTATTATTATTTTTTCGTTTTTAGAAGAGTCTTTTACTTTGTATGTTATTTTGTCTTTTTCAATTTTGGTTTTTACTTTTTTGGTAATATCTTTGTCGTAGTTATCGTATGCTTTATATCCTTCTTCTTTATATTTTGTTTCTGGGCAGACGTCTGTTTGTTTTTTACCTGTTAATGTAATCGTTGGTTTTTTTGTATCTTTTACTATTACTTTTCTCTCTTTTTTATAATTTATATTGTTATATTTTAATTTATATGTGACTTTATATGTTCCTAGTTTTTTATTATTTATATTATTTGTAGTTTTAACTTTATCTTTTAAATTTTTTCCTAGTTTTTGGGCGATGAAACCAGGTTCTTTATATTCTTCTTTATAATTTAATATAGTGGTTCCCTTATTTAATTTTATTGGATTTTTAAAGATTATGAATAATAGTGTAGTTAGTAATAGTATTATTAATATAATTATTATTCTTCTTTTATTTTTCATACTTCTCTACCTCATACTTCTTTAGTTATTTCGTTTAGTGAGTATTTACAACCGCAGTAATTTTGTCTATATAATTCGTATTTTCTAGATAGTTCATTACTTCTTTTATATCCTTCTTTCTTTTTAAAGTCGGAATATAAATAATTAATTTTGTATTTTTCTTCTAAGATTTTACCTATTTTATTTAGTTTTTGTGAGTCTTTGTAGGGACTAACTGATAATGTTGTACAGAAGTAGTCGTATTTATTTTGTTTTGCTATTTTGGCTGTTTTATCTAGTCTTAGGTAAAAGCATTTGCTGCACCTTTTACCTCCTTCTCTTTCGTTTTCTAGGCCTTTTGCTATTTCATAAAATTCTTCTTCGTCGTAAGGTGGTAGTTCTATTCTTATTTTAATATTCATTTTTTTTATTAGTTCTTTTAATGTATTTAATCTTTTTATAAATTCTTCTTTTGGATATATATTAGGATTATAAAATAAAACGGTTATATCAAAATATGGGTTTAATTTTTCTAATACTGATGAAGAGCATACTCCGCAGCATGCATGTAATAAGAGTTTTGGTTTACTTTTTAGATTATTTATAATATTTTCCATTATTATTTGATAGTTTGTCTTCATTTTATCCCTACTTTATCAATATTTCTCCTGTCATTTCTTTTGGCACTTCTATGTTTAATAGTTTTAATATGGTTGGTGCGATATCTGATAGTTTTCCATCTTTTAATTTTATGTTTTTGTCTGTTATTATTAGAGGTACTTTACTTAATGAATGTGACGTTATTATATTGCCCTCTTCATCTATCATTTTATCGCAGTTTCCGTGGTCTGCGGTTATTATCATTGTTCCATTTATTTCTTTTATTTTTTTATATAATTTTCCGATGCATTCGTCTACTGTTTCCACGGCTTTTATGGTTGCTTCAAAGTTTCCTGTATGACCTACCATATCTCCGTTTGCGAAGTTGAGAATTATTATATCATATTTTTCTATTATGTCTAGTAATTTTTTTGTTATTTCTCTAGCACTCATTTCTGGAGCTAAATCATATGTTTTTACTTTTTTTGATGGGATAAGTATTTGATCACAATTTTTTAATTTTTCTTTATTTTCTCCGTCAAAGAAATATGTTACGTGAGCGTATTTTTCGGTCTCAGCTATTCTAAGTTGTTTTAGGTTTTCTTTTTCTATTATTTTTCCTAAGTAGTTTTCTACCTTTGGATGTTTGAATAGATTCTCGCAGGATACGCTTTTATCTACTGGGAACATTGTTGCTAATTTTAAGTTATTATATTTTTTGACTTTAAATTCTTTGAAATCTTTATTTGTTAGGGCTGAAAATAATTCTCTTAATCTATCTGGTCTAAAATTAAATACTAATATTCCATCATTATCTTCTATTATTTTGTTTTTTACGGTGAATGGTTCTATGAATTCGTCAGTTATGTTTTTTCTATATGATTCTTTTATTTTTTCTTCTATTGTTTCTTCTTTAGTTATCTCGGTCATTTCTTTGTAAGCTTTTTGTATTCTGTCCCATCTATTATCTCTATCCATCGCATAATATCTTCCTGATATTGTAGATATTTGACCTAAATTTGTTTCTTTTATTTTTTTTTCTAATATTTTTATATATTTTAATGATTCGTTTGGTTTTGTATCTCTTCCATCAGTAAATATGTGGTAGTATACTTTAATATTTTTATCTTTTAATATATCTATTATGGCTAAAAGATGATTTATATGTGAATGTACTCCTCCATCACTTAATAGTCCGCATATGTGTAGGCTTGAATTATTATCTTGAACATGTTTTATTATTTTATTTAGTGTTTTGTTATCTTTTAATGTATTTTTATCTATTTCTTCATTTATTATGTCTAGTGGCTGTTTGACTTTTCTTCCTGTTCCTATGTTGATGTGTCCTACTTCACTATTTCCCATTTGTCCTTTTGGAAGTCCTACATATGTCTCGCTGGCGTTTAGTTTTGAATTTGGATATTCTATTATTAATTTGTCTAGATTTGGAGTTTTTGCTATGTTTAAGGCATTTCCTTTTTCATTATTTTTTAAGCCTACTCCATCTAATATACATAGTAGTATTGGTTTCATAAAGTACCTCTTTTCTATTTATTATTATACCATCTTTTAAGAAAAAAGCTTAGATTATTCTAAGCTGTAATAAATTTAATATAGTATTCAAATTTATTTGTGTTAGGACTATTATAATTGCTCCTGCTGCTAGTAATGGTCCAAATGGTAGTATGTGTGATGTGTTTTTTTTAATTGTTAAGAGTGCGAGAGGTAGACCGATTAATGATCCTATAAATATCGATAAAATTGCGTTTTTATATGTTAGAATCATCCCTATTATAAACATTAGTTTTATGTCTCCACCACCCATAGATTCTTTTTTAAAAATAATATCTCCTATTATTTTTATTGTGTACATTATGGCGAAGGCTATTAATCCGTTTGTTAGTGATGTGGTTAGACTATTTATTCCTTTGATTAGATATATCTCTATCACTAATAATAATAGGAAGAAGATTAGTACGCTGTCAGGAATAATCATGTAATTTATATCACTTACTGTTATTATTACGAGCATTGATATAAATGTTAGGATTATTATTAAGATTGGGTTTATTCCATATGCTTTTAATGATAAGGTAAATAGTATTCCTGTTATAAATTCAATTATTGGGTAAAACATATTTATTTTTTCTTTACATTTTGTGCATTTTCCTTTTTGGATTAAATATGAAATAATTGGTATTAGTTCGTAAAATTTTAATTTGTGATTACATTTTGGGCAGTGACTTGGTGGGAATATAATAGATTCATTTTTTGGCAATCTATAACCTACTACATTGTAAAAGGAACCAAATATAGTTCCTATTATAAACATTATTATATATTTCATATTTGTCCTCCTTTATGCTTGTATTTGGCTGTACATTGAGAACATAGGTACAACTATTGATAATACTATTACTCCTACTATTGCTGTTAACATTATTATTAATGCTGGTTCTACAAATGTTTTTATTCTTGAAACTGAATTTTTATGAAGGTCTTGATAGTATACTGATACTTTTTGCATCATTTCTGGAAGTTGGCCTGTTTTTTCTCCTGTAACAATCATTTCGTAAGCTGGTATTGGAAAGGCCCATTGGTTTTTAAATGCCTGTGATATTTGTCTTCCTTTCGACACATAGTTAATAGCGTTATTTATCATTTCTTTATATATTTCATTATTGGTGACTTTATTTAATATTTCCATACTATCGGTTATAAATACGTTGTGTGACAATAGAGATGAAAATGTCTTTGTGAATATTGTTACTTCATTATAGATGAATACATTTTTTATTACTGGTATGTGCATTAATATCCATTGTGTTTTTTTTCTAAATCCTTTGATGTTTTTATATAAGTAAATTATTAATAATAAAGCTAGTAATGTTATAATAGCAATATAAATAATGTATTTTTTTAAAAATGCACTTAATCCTAATACGGCTTTTGTTATTCCAGGTATTTTTGCATTTTCCATTGTGTTATAAATTTCGACAAATTTTGGTACTACATATAGCATTATAAATGTGCCTACTCCTATTGCTATTACGAAGATTATAGCTGGATACATCATAGCTGTTATCATGGCTTTTCTTGTTTCTTCTATTTGTGTGAAGTATTCTTCCATGTCATCTAATGTTTCTGGAAGTTCTCCGGTCATTTCTGCTGTTTTAACCATATTTATTAGGATTGTTGGAAATGCTTTTCCTTGTTTTTCTAAGGCTTCGCTAAAACTTAATCCAACTGATAGGTCATATACTATTGCTTTAAGTATTTTCTTATATTTTTCATTTTGAAATTGTTTTACTAATATCTTACAGGCTTCTGAAAGTGATATTCCTGCTTTTAGATAAGTCGATAGCTGGGCTAAAAAGAATATTAAATCTTTTGTTTTAAATTTATCTTTAGAGTTTTTTCTTTCTCTATGCATTAGGTTTATAAATAAGCTAGTTTCTATTTTGTATATTTTATTTCCTTCGCTTTTTAGGTATGAATATACTTCTACTTTTGAATGTGCATTAAAATAGCCTTTTACTATATTTCCTTTTGGTGTTTCTATTAAATATCTATATGTCTTCTTTTCTTTTGTTTTTGCTGCATCTGGTCCATCAAAGTTAATGGTTAGTTCTGTCATGTCTATTTTCTTTTTACTATTGTTTATTTCTTTTGACTGTTTATTTAATCCAAGTATTGTTTTTATGCCATATAAACTGTGATGTATCATTTGTAGTAGTAGTCTTGGAAAATTAATTAATCCTATTATGAAGTATTTTATTATATGTAATGGATTTAATATAGTATTTCTTTTTGTTTTTTTCTCCATTTTGCACCTTCTTATTCTTTTTTTATTATACCATATATTGCTTAACTTATAAATGTTTTAAAGTGTTTTTACTTTTTGTTTATTAAATTTTTTATTAAGTTTTTCATTTAACTGTTCTATGGTTATTTCTTCTTCATCTTGCTCGTTTAATATTTTGAAATACTCTTCTTGAAACCTTGGCCAAAGTTGTTTTCTTATAAAGTACACGTAGCTTATATCATCTGGAGCTGTTATTATACTTTCTGTTTTGGGTTTTATTTTATCTGTTATTAATTTGCCGCAGTGCATGCACATATACCAGTAGAATGTTTTTTCAACATTTGGTTCATAGTATTCTACGTTTGCTTTATTATAATTTATTTTCCAAAGTACTGGGTGTGAGCATTCTTCTTCTAGTTTTTCTTGTACTCTTGTTTCTTTTGTGTCTATTATTTCTAAATTTTTTCCTATTTTGTATATTCTTTTTTTGGTTCTTACTATTTCTCCATTATTTTCTTTTTCTTCTAGTATTTTTTTTAATTTTTCTAATTCTTCTTTTTGTTTTTTTAATTCGCTTATATTCATCTTACTTCCCCCCCACTATAATTTTATCATATTTTTTATATTATTTATCATTTTTTTTTAAAATACATATAATAGTTTAAAAGGGGGCTTTATGATGAATTATTATAATCCTTATTATTTTGCCAGTCCAACTAATATGGGTTTTGGTTCTGGTATTTCTTCTCTTTTTAATCGTGGCTTTAATTTTGGCTCTATTTTAAATGGAGCACAAAGGTTTTTAAGTCTTTTTAATCAAGCACTTCCTTTGATAAAAGAAGCAGCTCCTATGATGAGGAATGCTAGAACTATGTTTAGGGTAATGAATGAATTTAAAAAAATTGATTCTCCTTCTAAAGGTATTTCTGATTCTCCTAGTTCTGATATAAAAAAGGATAATTCGGAAGATCATAAATATGTGTTTAATGGTGGACCTACTTTTTTTAATTAGAAAAACAGTCTTATTTGACTGTTTTTGCTTGTATTATAGTATATTCTTTTTTCTCTATTACTTTTTTTTCTTTGATTATTTTATAGTTTTTTTGGATTAGGAATTCTTTTAATTCTTCTATATTTGTGTGAGATGAAATTATTAGTTCATTTTTAATTTCTCTATTTAATATTTTTTTTATAAGTCTTGTTCCCATTCCTGAAATAATTATTATTTCATTGTTTAATTTTAAATTTTCTAGACCGTTATTTACTTTTGTCAATATTGTTGCTTTATATTTTATTGAATTCAATATTGCTCTTTCTATGCATTTTGGTGATATATCTGTGGCTAGGCATGTACAGTTTTTGTATTTTGATAAATATATGTCTAGTAGTCCGTGGTCTGCACCTACATCGATTATTTTTGAATTATCTTCTATTAAATCAGCTATTGCTTTTAATCTGGGTTTTAGTTTCAATTTAGTCTCCTAGGTAGTCTTTTAGTTTTCGACTTCTAGATGGATGCCTTAGTTTTCTAAGTGCTTTTGCTTCTATTTGTCTTATTCTTTCTCTTGTTACTCCAAATAGTTGTCCGACTTCTTCTAAGGTTCTTGGTCTTCCGTCTTCTAGTCCGAATCTAAGCCTTATAACTTTTTCTTCTCTTTCGGTTAGGGTAAGTAGTACTTCTGATATTTCATCTTTTAATAGTTCATTTATTGCGAAGTCTTCTGGTGACATGTTAGTTTCATCTGGTATAAAGTCTCCTAGATGTGAATCTTCTTCTTCTCCTATTGGTATTTCTAGGCTAACTGGTTCTTGACTTATTTTGTAGATGTCTCTTATTTTCTCTACGCTTGTTCCCATTTTTTTAGATAATTCTTCCTCTGTTGGTTCTCTATTAAGTTCTAGGGTTAATTGTCTTTCTATTCTAGCTAATTTATTAATTGTTTCTACCATGTGTACTGGTACTCTTATCGTTCTTGCCTGGTCGGCAATTGATCTTGTAATTGCCTGCCTTATCCACCATGTAGCGTATGTTGAAAATTTGTATCCTTTTGTTACGTCAAATTTTTCTACGGCTTTCATTAGTCCGATATTACCTTCTTGTATTAGATCTAAAAATAACATTCCTCTTCCGACGTATCTTTTGGCTATAGATACTACTAGTCTTAGGTTTGCTTCTGCTAGTGTTGCTTTTGCTTGTTCGTCTCCTTGGGCTATTTTATCAGCTAATTCTAATTCTTCTTCTGTCGTAAGTAATTTTATTTGTCCTATTTCTTTAAGGTACATTCTTACTGGGTCATTTATCGTTAGATCTTTTGATAATAGTTCTGTACTTGTATTTTTAATTTCTTCATCTGAATCGTCTTCATCTTCTGATACTACTTGTATGTTATTTTCTCTTAATGTATTGTATAGGTCGTCTAACGAGTCGGCATCTAATTCTAAATTTTTTAATTTTTCTGCTAGTTGTTCATATGTTATGGTTCCATTTTTCTTTCCTAATTCTAATAATTCTTTTTTTCTTTCATCAAATGTTTTTATTTCTTCGAACATTTTTACAACTCCTTTTTCAAATTAATTATTTGCTGAGCTATTTCAGCTTTTTTTAATGGGTCTATTTGTTTTTTTATTTTTTCTTGCATTCTTTCTATTGCATCTTTTATGTTATATTCTTTAATTACTTTTATGTAGTCATTTATTTCTTCTATGGTGTAGTTATCGTTTGTCATATTTTGATTTACTTTTTTTATTGTTTGTGTTAGTTCTTTGTCGCCTTCTATGTAATCTATAAAATCAGCCTCATTCATCTGTCCATAGTTTTTATAAAATGCACTTATTTCTCGTGCCAGTAGTCTATATTCTTTGTCAGGCATATAGGTTACTTTTTTGTCGTACATTTTGATAACCTCTTCTGAATTTAGCATGTGAAATATCAAATTTTTCTCGGCCTTTTCGTACTTTGTTAAATTTTGTTTTACTTCTTTTTTTGGTATTTTTTTTGGTTTGTTTTCCAAGTGACTTCTTATTATATTTTCATCTATTTTTGTTTTATCAACTATTTTTTTAATTGTTACTTCTTTTAATATTTCATCATCTATTTTATTTAATTCTTTAATCATTTGATTTATATATTCTGCGGTATCTTCTGCGCTTTCTAAATTTTTCCCTTGTTTTAGATATTCTAGTTCGAAATCCATTACGGTAATAGGGTTATCTATTTTTCTTTGAAATGCATCTTTACCATATTTTTGTATATATTCATCGGGATCTAGGTTTTCTTCTAATCTTATTATTTTTGGTGTTACTCCTATTTTGTTTAATTCTTCTGCACATGATTTTGTAGCTTTTGCTCCAGCCTCATCTCCGTCGAAGCATAGGATTATTTCTTTGGCCATTCTTTTGATTAAATTTGCTTGGACATTTGTTACTGCTGTTCCCATTGTAGCTACTGCGTTTTTAATTCCAACTGCATGAGCTCTTATAACGTCCATAAATCCTTCCATTATTATTATTTGATTTTTTCTTCTAGCTATGTCTTTGGCTCTATGGTAGTTATATAATAGTTCTCCTTTTTTAAATAGTTCTGTTTCTCTTGTGTTGAAATATTTTGAATTATCTTTTTTGTTGTATATTCTTCCACTATAGGCGACGACTTTTCCATTTAAATCGTAAAGTGGAAACATGATTCTTTCTCTAAAAATATCATAGTATCCGTAGTCGCTTTTCCCAATTAGACCGGTTTTCATTATATCTTCTGTTTTATATTTTTTTGTTAGGATATTTGTCAGTGTATTTCTGTCTGTTAGGGCTAGTCCTATTTGAAACTCTTTTATAATGTCTTCGTTTATATTTCTATTTTTTAGGTATTCTTTTGCTTCTTTTCCTTTCGTGGTATTTAAATTGTTTATATAATATTTTAAACTTAAATCATATATATCGTATAGATTTGTGTTTTTATTTATTCTTTTTGTTTGATGAATATCAATATGAACTCCACCCATTTCGGCTATTTTTTGTACGGCCTCTTTAAATGAAATGTTTTCGTAATCCATTATGAATTTAAATACTGTTCCTGTTGCTCCACACGAGAAGCATTTATATATTTGTTTATCTGGACTAACTGACATACTTGGATTATTGTCGTCATGAAATGGACATACACCAAAGTAGTTTTTTCCTTTTGGTGTTAGATTTATATATTTAGATATTATATCCACGATATTTACGCTGTTTCTTATTTCGTTTAATTTTTCCTGACTTAGTGTATTCATGAATCATACCCCTCTATATATAATATTCTATTTTTTTTACCGTTTTTCCTCCTTTTTATTTAAAAAAATGTTGTTTTTTTGAAATTTCTTTCAAAAAAGTAAACATTTGTTTTATTTTTTCATATATTTTTATGAAAGGAGTTTATATTATGGATTTAAAAAAAATAAAAAATTTTTCTATTTTTATGATTTTTGTTTTTTGCTTTATCAATCATTTTTTATATGATTTTTTTCCTTGCTTTTTAACTTCTGTTTTTTTTCCTGTAAATGAAAGTATCTGGGAGCACATGAAAATGCTTGTGAGTTCTGTTATTATGTGGGAGTTTATTTTGTTTTTTGTCTTTAAAAAGAATAATTATCATTTTAATAATTTTTTGTTAAATGTTTTATGTACTTGTATTTGTGGTGTTTTTATTTTCTTATCTATTTATTTTTCTTTTTATTATTTATTTGGCGATGTTTTTGTCTTAAATGTAATTTTTCTTTTTATTTCGATATTTCTATCTGTAAATATTGGTTTTAGTATTTTAAATAAGCGGGATTATAATTTAGAATTATTTTCTTTTATTTTAATGATTTTTATTTATGTAATCTTTATTATTTTTACTTATTATCCACCTAGAAGCTTCCTTTTTGTTGATCCTAGAAATGGTGGTTATGGGATTATTCCTGATTAAATAATTTTAATACTTCTTTTTTGTAATTTATTTTTTCAAATGTTTTTATAAAAGCATCTTGCCTTGAACATAGGTTATAGATAGTATCTCCTTTTAGATAGATTTTATATCCGTCTTCTTTTACCAATCCGATTTTATTTTTGGTTACGATTTCTTCTATGTAAGGATTTTTATCTAGTTTTATTTTTACTATTATGCTTTTAATTTTTTTGTGATTAAATGGTTTTATTTTAAATATGTCTAATATCTTTTTATATTTATTTTCCTTTTCTTTTTTGGGGGAACTTATTATTTCTAAACTTTCTAGTGGTATTTCAGCATATTGTATATTCATAATCTGTTCCTCCTTGCTTGCTTAAGTATTATATAATCTATATTTTTTTTGTCAATTATTTTTTTGTATTTTTTTTATTATTTTTAGGTGTATTTTTTACATTTTATTATATTATAAAAACCCATAATATGGGTTTTTACAAGAGTATCTACTCTAATCTATATGGAAACGCTAATGCATTAGCGGCTTTCTGATGTGTATGATTTGTTTTGGTAATTAGATTATTATTTGGGGGTGATTTTTATTGGAGTTATTTTAGGCCTATTTTTATCTCCATTATAATTTATTCTTTTTGATTTTTTTTGTATAAATAATTTATCTATCTTTTTTATCATATGCATTATTATTTAAATTATTCTTAATTTTTCTACTTGTATTTTTAAAGACAAAATAATAATTGCTTCCTGCAATTGCTTCTATTGTCCTTTTCATTACTTTATCAAATCTTCTTTATTTTTTATACTCTAATATTGTTATCGATTTTCTGACATATTAATACTCATTACCATTTTTATCTATATGTTTAATTTCTTCA
>ODAI012129947.1_pt1 | contig 18548 bp, 37 predicted proteins | sample 1539321 | NCBI WGS metagenome assembly ODAI01 (sample SAMN02144231, study PRJEB22623) | gut metagenome | biome: sheep rumen | host: Ovis aries | place: New Zealand
GATCTTCTTTTTGTTGGATTCAAACTGCGCACGCTGCGGACCGTTGTGATCGGGGCGCAGGTTCGGCTTTGCCATTTTCTCACCTCCGTCAGGGTATAAAAATAGCACCTCACGGTGCTGTTTTGTCAATCTTCAAATTCATACCTGTAGTTATCCGAATGCTTCATCAGATCATCTTCTCTGTACATCATGTATTTTTCAAACTCTTCTTTGGTAAGGCTGCCGTGTATCTTATCCATAGCACAGCCGCTTGCCCTCAGCTGATCAGCCTGATAGAACAGTTCATCGTATGCTGCAAGGATAACCTTGTCAGTTTCTTCTTTAGTTGCCTTTCTCCAGTGTCTTCCCTCTTCGTCCCATGAATCAAGAACTTCACCGTTCAGAGCGTGTTTTATCTCTTCTTTTTCATAGCTGCAAGCTGTTCCAAAGGTTATTCCGCTGCCGTATTTCCCCATTTTCTCACCTCCTTCAAATGGGCATAAGAAAACCGCCTTGTTATGGGCGGTTTAATACATATTCAATAAAGTCATCATTTAGTTTAAGATCATATTTTTCAAAAAGATATGTTTCCTCATTTGTCCAAAAGTATTCCCCATCAGTGAAACATTCAACACTTTCTATTAAATTATGACCATTTACATAATCTTTCATAGCATGAGCTTGGACAACCTCCGGTTCATGCTGCTTTAAATAATTTAGAACAACTTGCTTTTCTTCGCAAAAAAAATGAATTCCAGAAGTTACAGGAGGGTCAGTTGGTTTTTCAGTTATTTCCCTATAAGCACATATTTCTTTCATTAACTATTCCTCCTTGGTACAAATTCAAGAAATTCTCCTTCACGTTTTAATCCTGTTTTATCTGATGAATAGTATTTACCATTTGTATTAATAGCTCCATATCTTGTAGGAGCATATACTGAAACTCCCATTTCATCAGATAACTGCTGAGCAAAACAATTAACTGTTGTTTCTGTATTGCCAGTGTGACATGAAATTAAAACTATTTCTTCATTATGATAGTCAGTTCTGTTTCGTAAAATGTTCGCCAATATTTTTGCATCGACTTCTTGATCATACAACATAACCGAATGATCCGTTCCGTGCATTGAAGTAATATATTTTTTTTCTTCAGGCGGGATCCTTTCAAAATATTCTGCTAATTTTCCATTAGCAAAGATAGGTTTATCCTGCTTTATACATTTCTTGATTGTCGCTTCCAGATCAAGATTCCGAGAATGTGCATTTGAGGCTACCTCTATTTTATCATTTTTGGAGGAAGCTGTCAACACTTTAGGCGAAAAACCTTTCGGCTGCTCGTCTGAGCTGAACTTCTTAGGCGGCTCAACATTCACTTCCTCAGCGACTTCCCATTTCTTCGTCCGCTGACCTTCCTCATTGACCGCACCTTTCAGGTTCTGCCGTGTCCGACCGTTCTCGTAGACTATCTCGCAGTTGCATTTATCATGCCGCCTGAAAACTCCGGCAGGAGCGTCATCGAAGGTGAATTTTCCGGAAACTTCTGAACACCAGGGACAGCTTGTACCGCTTCCTGTTCGAGTGATGTAACACTTCAAACCCGCATCACTGCGGAATTTAGCGTTTTGCTCGATGTAGTCATCGTGAAAGCTTTTGGAAATATTCTCGCTGCCGTTGGCTGCTCTGCGTTTGATGACCTCTTCCGCAACAGTCTTATCGACCAGAGAATGAGCAAGCTGCGCCGCACGTTCCTCCGGGAAAGGCGCCTGCTGGGGACGGATATGTATTCCTGCTTCACGATCAAGGTCAAGCTGCACCTGCTGACAGATCTGATTTATCCTGTCGTAGTTGCCTTTCAACAGCTCCATGCAGATCGCTTCACGGTCAGCTTCACTGATTTTCAGCACGTTGTCCCCGAAGACTTTGCCGAGTATTTCGGAGCTGACAGAAGAATAATAAGCCGTGTCAGCGAAGGTTCCCTTGCCTGAATTTATCCTCTTCATACAGGAACGCAGCCGTGGATCAGCAGCAATGCGTTCATCTACAAGCTTTTTTATGTCCATTCTGCATCACTTTCAAGACCGGTCAGACGGCGGATATTATCTTCTCCCATGAAGTCCGGAACAGCCTGATTGACCTTAAGTATCGCATCACCGATAGCACCGATCGCAGCAGCGTCCGGCTCAAATACCGGCAGCCATTCAGCCCTGGTTTTTGCAAATTTATAGCGGTCATAGGTTGCTCTGTCACGAATGCAGGCTGCAAGATAACCGGCATTCAGGAAGCTTACTCCAAAAGTCCGCTGAGCTTTTTTTGCCGTCAGTCTCAGCTGCTCATGGCTGGCACGGATAGCGTCATAGCTTGCCGGATTTGACGTAGTAAAGCCTAAATCATCAATTGTAAGTCCTGTTTCACCGGCAAAGACCGAAGCATAGGCTTTCAGCTGCTCGGTGAATGGTGTCATGCTCTGAGCCTGAAACTGACCGACAACAGGCAGCTCACCTTTTTCATCTCTCGATGCAGTGAAGAATGTTGAAACAGTTGCAGCTTTATTGTTGAACTCCGCAGCACTGGAAAGTCCAAGAAGATATTTCTGCGGAAAGCTGTAAAACTCCGCTGAAATGTTCATGCGCCTGAAAGTCCGCAGAACGTCCTGAGTGATGTTCATACAGGCTCTTGTGATGCGTGAATGACCGAAGGGGCGTTTTGCATCGGGACGGTAAATGACCGGCACAAGAAGTGCAAAGGGAGCGGTATGAGTAAACTGATCTTCAAGCCTGCCGTTGACGTAGTAATCCGTCTGTCCAGGTCTGAGATAGACCTCTCTGACCGGCTTGCCGTGCTGATCTCTTTCAAGCACAGCATAGCCTTCGGTCAGCATTTTCGTGACCGGGTCGATAATGCCGGTAGCGTTGCCGCCGTCAACGACTTCAAGAGTGGGATAGCCGTCAGCATTCCAGCCGATGTAGATGAAGCTGCAAGCGCTTATCATTGCTGAAAGAACAGAATCGTCAAAGAGAATATCGCTGTTGTTCAGGGCAAAAATTTCACCGATGTAAAAATCGTCATTGCCGAAGCGGTCGAACACGATTCTGTCCGCAATGCTGTCAACAGCCTTTGCACACCAGCCTAATGCTGCTGCAAGGAACTTGAATTCCTGCGGTATTATGCTGCTGAGGTCGTTTACAGACGACTTCATGTCATAGTATTTGTACCGCAGATTCACACGAACTGCTTTTGTGCCGAGCTTTCGTTTCAGGCAGTCAAGTCCATATTCCAAGTTGATTCACCTCTTTCAGCGAGATATTTGAGCAGTGACGCTGGATTGCTTTGGCAAAATTCCGCAGGGGTACCCCTCCCCCCTCAGCCTGCCTGCCTCGTTTCCATAGTACAGAAATACCGCCTCAGCTGAGACGGCATTCTGCATTCGTAGGGGGTTCACCAAATGTCAAAAGCTGCAATTGGGTGCAGAGACTGGACTTGCACCAGCGACCTTCAGCTTATGAGGCTGACGAGCTGCTTCTGCTCTACTCTGCCGGAAAGCGGCTGAGAATGAACTCAGCCGAAAATGAAGAACTTATATCAACGTTTGACCGGAATCTTATACTATCATTTTACTCATATGCTTTGGACATTACAAGACATTTTTGGACATAGTTTTTCAATTGCCTTTGCAGTTTTAGCTTTGACAGTATTTGGGTGATAATGCAGCAGCTCAGCTGTTTCCTCGATAGTGTGAAAGAGGATATAGCGGTGGATAAGAACCGTTTCAAGGTCGATATCATTAAGGCTGCGGATAGCTCTCCAGACCTGAGAAGAGACCTCAGCTGCTTCGGCTCTGAGTGCAGCTGCTTCAAGCTCCATATCTGCAAGCCTCATGAGAGCGTTTTCCGTGCCGTTTAAAGCCGTGCTGGACTTTCCCTTATCGTTACGCTCTCCGCACCTTGAAAGCCCCTGAGAGCGTTCTCTGCACTGCTGAATGAGACTGTCAAGGACCCTGATTCTTTTTTCAGCGTAAAAAGCTCGTTTGAGCCAGTGCCTGACTTCTGTTTCTGTCATTTGCTGCCACCTCCGGAATGTAAACCTTATCGTTCAGCTCTCTGCCGCTGATGAAATGCCGGGCGCTGATGAGTGTTGGGAACTGTCTGATCTCACCGTCTACGGTGCAGACGTAAGCGCCGGTGATGTTATTTCTAATCATAAAAGTAATGCTCATAAGACAAAAAATTTATCTCTATTATAATCAACTTCTGTGTAATAATCGCATTTGTTAGCTGAACTTGTATGTACATCTTGTCCGACTTGATGATGCCCATTTTCATCATCATAGCTATAATGACAGGTACACATAAATCCCCATATAAAATCGCAATTTATACAGTCTCTGCAGTTTTTCATGCTACTCATTGTCTTCACCTCCGTCCATTCTTGCACCGCAGCAAGGGCAGTAATTCAGAATTTCACGCCATTCATTCTCAATATAATTGCTTGTACTGAGACTGAGACCACATTCACTGCACTCCACATAGGCATCATATCCCATAGTATCACATCGCCAGGAACCACGCTTAACCGGCTTAATTTCCTCCGGAGAAAGACCGATATCCTCATATGCACCAAGCCGTTGCACGGCAGCATATTTGTTCACACCTGGTCCAGTGCAGTAGTGAGAACTTCGTGTTGCATCGCCTTGGGTCTTGTAAGTCAGTCGTTCATTATTCAACATTTTCATCTATCCTTTCTACCAGTTGACCGTATCATCAACGGCTTTTTTCTGTTCTTCCCTGGAGCGGCGAAGGTACAGCTGAGTCATGGTGAGACTGCTGTGACCGAGGATATCCGCCAGCAGGGAGATATCGTTATTCCGCTTAAGAAACTCTATTGCAAAGAAGTGCCGGAAGGAGTGAGGGTGCATGACCTCAGCCGGAATGCCGTAGCGCTTTGAGAAAACCTGCAAGGCATCACGGACACCGCCCCGGCTCAGAGGTTTCCCACGATAATTGACCATGATCGGCGAGTTATCGGAAAGCTTATCGATCAGCGGTGCAAGCTCAGTTATCAGGGACTGTGGAAAGTAAATGGTTCGGACGTGAGCTTTTGTGTTCATGGTTACGCTGCCGTGAAGCAGGTCTTTTTTGGTAACTCTCAGAGCCTCAGAGATACGCATACCGGTTTTTGACAGAAGCAAAACATAGCAGACCCACCGCTGATTGCCGTCAGTTCTGAGACCGTTCAGAAGTTTGTCAAGCTGCTGCTGCGTGATGACATTGCTGATATGGGACTGTTTTTGTTCTTTGACGTGCTTCAAGGTCAGCGGTGAACCAGCGAACCGGCAGTATCTGAGCAGAGCAGTGATTCTGAGGTTTACAGTTTTCGGGCGGCAGGATTTTATAAGATCGTTCTTGTAGGCGATCAAGTTCGGCTTAGAAATTTCGCTGTAGCTGCGTGCGAAGTTTTCAATCCCTGAAACGTAGGTCTGAATGGTGTTAGGGGAAAGCTCTTCCTCCCACAGAAAATTTTTAAATCCTTCCACGTTTATCACGCTGATTCACCTGATTTCTCTTGATTTCATGTATAGCTGTTTCCGGCACTGTCCACCATAATTAGCATTATGGTGGGTAAATTTACTTTGTACTGTAAGCCGTGTTTATCTCCTCAGCCATGTGCCGGAAGGTGCGGTTAATTTTCTGGTTGATCGCCTCGTAGTAGCTGTGCAGCACTCCACGCTCAGCAAGTTCAAGCTTCATCTGCTCGATCATGACAGTCACGTCCGCCAGCTCCATGATGAAGCGATCCCAGTCCTCACCCTGAGCAGCTTCTACCAGCTCCTCACACTCTTCTACAAGCTTGTTCTGCTGCTGAGTGAAACCGTAATGCTTGTAGATCATTTTCAGCCTATCAGCCATAAGCGGATTAAGAATCATCGTCTTCACCTCCTGTCCACTCAGGCAGCTCCTGGACATTTTCTGCTACTTCTGAGAGCAACTTCTTTACTTGATCAAGTCTTTTAGGCTGCTGAATGTCATTAAAGAAAGCCATGTATCCAGTCCGTTCCTCAATTATTTTTGAATCCGGCTCAAGCTTTTTGTCCCAGTAGTAGAAGACAATTCCGTTTTCTTCTCCACGCCTGCCTTTATCCTTCTGTTTGTAGTGAACCTCACCATGCTTTATGGCTCTCCAGAACTCATGCTGATACTCAACAGTATCTGAATAGTCCGTATACTCTTCACAGCAATTATCTTCATTTATCGTTATTTCAGCTTTGGTGCAGAAGCCACTACTCCAATTTACGCAATTTTCCGAATAGCAAAATATCATTATTTTTACCTCCGTTTCATGTGATATTTTTTATGTATATCTTAACCTCCGGCTGCTCAGCGTAGAACTTCAACACTGTCAGCCTTACGATCTGCTTATCATCGTGATAGGCGACACCGTTCAGGGCATCGCAGACGGCTTTTGCGATGTTATCGCAGTCCGGTTTTTTAGTGGGAAAGACGTTTCTGTGGAGCATATCGCTTTCACGTTTAGCCGAAGCAGATGCAGGAACCGGGAAATACGCTGTTATCTGAATTTCTACAGCCTGCTCCTTGTCGAAGAATATCCCCTTGCACTGCCTTGCATATTCTGTTTTTACCAGCTGTTCATAGCTGACTGTTTTTTCTGGTGTATAAGTAACCACCCTGCTGCCATGCCTTGAAAAGACCGGTCTTTGCTTCCCCTGGGGAATTGTTTTAATAGAAAACTGGACTTCCATTTTTCCTCCTAAAAATTGTTAATAACAAATTTATATTTTTCAACATCGAAATAGTCACCTATTTTATATCCGTCTTTTTGAAGCCATAGCCTGATAGTGTTGTCGCAGTTGGCAAGCTCTCGTTTTTTGCTGTCACACCAAAGGCTTGCTTTTTCGATGTAAAGATCAGCAGTCTCCTGACCGAAGTCTTTTATCAGCTGATGATACTGCTCATCAGAAAGAAGAATATTCTGCTTGCTTCCGAAGCGCAGAAGAGGGGGTTCGTTTCTTCTTCTTTCATTTAATTTAATTTCATTTTCTTTACTTTCCTTTGTGGCATTATTGCTGGCATTAACCTGAGTTTCTGTGACATTAACCTGAGTTTCTGCAACAGAAACCGGATTTATGGGTACACTTTCAAAACCCTCCTGAAAGTCTTTTTTTTCAAGAAGGCAATATTCTTCAATTTTTGACTGTCTACGTTCAGTTGCTGCCAGGTACCGCTCCTGAATACTCCGGGAGGTCAATATGTTTCTCTGCATAAGCTCTGCTGAAAAGAGATTAATCTTAGCGAGATAAGAAATGACATCTTTAACAGTCTTTTTGTCCCTTGCCCAGCGGTTTCCCACCGACCTTATCATCATCGCCGACAGCTTGTCTAAGCTTTCAAACTTATAGAAATATCCGTTTTTGTAGACAAGACAAAGCAGGCGAATATATATAACTTCACCCAAAGGACCGTACTCATTTTGCAGGTCGAAGAATTTTTCATCTTCAAAAATGTCAGTATCCAAAGGAAAGTAATCAAGCCCCTTTTTTCTCGGTCGAGCCATTTGATCACTTCCTTATTATACCGCCTGCTCAGCATGACTGTTGAACAGGCGGTTTTTTCTTGCTTCTTGTATCAGAAGGGCAGTTCGCCGTCACAGAGAATTTCCTCAAACTCTTCGTTTCCATAGGAAAAGGAATTGCCTGTAGGCTGCTGTGGAGCAGGCTGTTCAGACTGCTGCGCCTGCTCCTTTTTGCCGGCAAATTCAACGCTGTCCACAAGCACATCAGTAGTGTAATGTGTCACGTCACTGTGGTTTCTGTCAGTGTAGCTGTCTGTCCGCAGACTGCCTTCAACCAGGATCGCCTGACCTTTTGAAAACCACTTGCTGACAAAGTCAGCAGTTTGTCTCCAGGCAACACAGCTGATGAAATCCGCCTGTGGGTGAGCATCTTTGTTATACTTTCTGTTGACTGCGACTGTAAACCGGCAGCAGCTTACACCGCCCTGAGTTTGTCTCAGCTCCGGATCAGCCGTCAACCGTCCGCAAAGGATCGCCTTGTTCATAGCTTTCACCCCTTTCATCATGGTCTTCTATAATAGACTCGAAAAACAACTCCGTTCAACACTTTTCCGTTGAATAAGCGGAAAATTTTTTCTGCTCTCTCAGCTCGATCACCAGCTCCCGAAGCAGCTGATTTTCTTCTGTCAGGAGCTGTATCCGTTCATCTTTCAGCTTACGGGTCTGCCTGCTCCGCTGCCGGAAGTCTGCCACACGTCCTTTCATGTGCAGCCTTTCCATTGTCTCAGCACAGTACGGACAGTACTTGATGCGGTTGTGTCTGTGCTGATTGAAATCAGGAGCGTCAGGGTCTGAGATCACCGCACCGCAGAGCTGGCAGTATTTTTTACTCATCATCTGCCCACTCCCCCGAAGTCCCCTGCTGTAAACTCTCCGTTATCGTTACCGTTTTCGTTACACCATAACGGGAAAGGCTTTCTATCCCTTTCAGCAGGGAAGTACGCAGCCGCTGACGTTCTTCGACCGCTATCGACAGCAGATACCGGCTGTTGTTGTCACTGCCGTTGATGATTATTTCGTGTCCCTTGCCGCTGCTCAGACTGTCCGGCAATTCAATTTTGACAGCCTTAAGGTGATGAAAACTGCAAACCTCAATGTCGGTTATCATCTGCTCGACCTGCTCCAGCTGGTCAACAATCTCCTTAAGTTCAGTCACTCCGTTGTATATCCTGAAAAAATAAATATCCTTCCGGTGGAGCCTTCTCCGACCGGTAACCCTGTGTATCGCATACGCTATTCCTGCGAACACACACAGCGATAAAATACTAATTGCCATGTGAACCCCCTTCCGGCGGTCACTTGTAACCCCTTCCGATCAGCCACGGTATCGCCCTGGCTTCAAAATCCAGTCTCTGTTCCCTGGATAAATGCGTTCCTGCTTTGCTGTATTTCTGACAATACAGTCTGTATAATCTCAGCACCACATGGTGACTAAGATTCAGCCTGAATCCAGTCGGACCGTCGAACCAGATAGATGTTTCTTTTCGTTCCGGCTGTTCTATGGGGTAGTTGCCCCGCCATTTATTACCCATTTGTTTTACTGTAGCAGCTGTAGCACATTCCGCCGCAGCCAGTTTTCACTTCCTCCGGACTTGCAAAGCTGCCGTCCGGGCGTTTTACTTTTTTGATTGGATTTCCACAGCTTGTACATATCAGCTCCGGAGCAGGTGCAGGCTGTGGAGCAGGCTCATAGTAGTACACGTCTGCCCCGACTCCCAGCGACTTGCAGGCTACACTCAGAGCGTCCGTCAATGCCATTTTATAGCACTCGTCAGACATATACGCTCCCTTCTGCTCCTTCACCACAAAGCCGCTTCCGCCTGTTCCCGGTATCGCATCACTCCAGGTTCCGTCAACTTTTATGTAAAGACTGATGTTGCAGAACGCTGCGATCTCTCCGTTTCCGCTCAGCTCCGTCCACTGCTTGTCTATCGTGTACTTCCAGCCAATGCCGCAGGCTCCAAAGACTTCCGTCAGCTTCTTTATCCGCCACATAGGATTGATGCTGGTCTTACCGCTGAGCCTTCCGCCGGTGATCTCTTTCGCTGCACTCTCCGGAACCTCTCTGCACTTGTTGTATATATCAAGATTGTCCATTATATGCACCTCATTGTGACTGCCCTGTAGTACCACTCCAGCTCCGCCGAAGTCTCGCATTTTCTCAGCACTTCCTCAGCTGTCAGCTGAACACTCAGCCAGGTCACATTTGAAATCCAGGCAGCTATAGCAGCTGCTTTTTCATGATCGTTCATTCTTGACATACTTCCTTTTTTGTGTTATACTTTTGGTGGTATATATTTTTTTGTGCTGCTGCCGTCGGTGTTTTTGCTGACGGTTTCTTTTTTTACAGCAGCGCATTGTACAAGTCCTTCATGATCGCTATGCAGCTGTCATAAGTGATATTGACAGTTTTCTTGTACCCGTTCATAAATGTGACATCAGCAAATTCAGCCATGATCTCTTCGTCTCTGCGATACTCGATATTCCTGACATCTGTTCTGCTGTACATCAGCAGCAGCGTTCCAAGTCCCTCGCAGAAACGTTCTTTGTTCTCACTCATTGGTCTCCCTCCTATTCCAGTTATCAACCGCTTTTATGGGCTTTGTATTAGCAGCGGCATTGTTAAAGCTAACTATAGCGCAGCAGCTCGGTTCCAGACATTGAAACATACAGAAAGGCGTTCTTAACAGACCTCTTGTGACACGAACCTTTCCGCCGCAAAACGGGCAAGCTTTGATTTTTTTCTCACTCACTGTTCTTTCTCCTCTTTAAGTCTCTCGTTGTACTCTAGTTCCAGCTCCTCAGCAGTGTCAGCGCCAAGCAGAAGCTCAGCCAGTACCAGCAGATCGTTAGCTGTACTCATGCAGCAGTCGCATCTGCAATTCTTGTTGTCCTCTGCTATTGTCATCAGCATAGAACGGATATAGAACTCGCACAATCCGTACTTCATGCTCTCACTCCCACTATGTACCGTTCACCGTAAATGTTGATAAGCTCTATCCGGTATAGTTTCATGATATTCTCAGCTCCTCTGTCATAAATTTAGCTCTGTCAACCTTGAAATAGTTGCAGATCATACGCATTTCACGCATAGTCAAGGTCTCCGGGTCCCTGAGCCTGGCTGCATATGTCACATCTGAGCGACCGATCAGCCGTCCCATTTCCTCGTTAGTCATGCTGCCCTGTACAAGCTTAAGGTTGCGGCGGAGGCGCTGAACCTCCGCTTCATGCTCTGTCAATGGTTTGATTTTTGGCATAAAGCTCACTCCTTTCCGTTTTTGTCTGATACCAGGATTCCGATGATCTCGAAGCTCAGCACGATCTGCACCGCTTCAAGTACAAAGTGTATAAGTTCTAATAACATAGTCATGCTCCTTTCTTGCCGGAAACCAGCTCCTCGCAGGTTGAATCAAGAACTTTTGCGAGATTCACAGCAGTGATGATTGTCGGGAATTTCAGTCCTTTTTCATACTGTGCTATCATGGGCTGGCTTATATCAACCATTGTTGCAAGTTCGCCCTGAGAAAGCCCCTTTTCTTCCCTGAGCTTTCTTACGTTTTCTGCAAATGACATTTGATCACACTCCTTTCACACTTTTCTCATTCTCTTTGATCAGTCTCTCGATTTTGCGCCCTCAAGCGCAAGCTTCAGAATTTCAAGTTGTGTCATTTTCTCACCTCTTTCCACTACTTATTATAACTTAGCTATTGACAATTTGTTTAAAATATTGTATACTAATTATGAGATATTATGTTTTATGGGGTTGCTGTATCTTGTTTAATAGCTTAGTTATATTATAATTCTTAAATACGAAAATGTCAAGAAGAATCGTTCCTATTTACGAAGTTTGTTCAAATCTACAGATTCAAACATATTTTTATGTTAGAATTCAACAAAAATAAAGGGGATGTAAATAAAATGGGATTTTCAAAGTTCATTAAAAGTTTGCTCACAGGAGTGCCGCAGGAAAGATTACCTGATGAAAACAAATCTGTTACTGAGCCAATTGAGGGCTACAAGTTAAAAAAGCATCTTAAGGATGTTGAAATATCGTCGTGGGATTATATTCCACAGGATGTTAAAATTGGGAATAGAGTAGTAATGATTCAGGAGAAAACAAACAAAGCTGATAATAAAGCTGTGTTATTAATGTTCGTTCCTCAGAGAAGAAAGTTTGGTTATTTATATAGGGGCGAAGTTCAGGATATGGTTAATGAATACATTAATAATGGTGATAAAGTTGTTGCACGCCTGTCTTATCTGAAATTTAAACCACATAAGGTTGTTAAAATTGATATTGCTTTTTTTAAAAAGCTATAATTCCTGAGCTTACAAATAAAAATCCCCACTCTTCATGAGTGGGGAGAAATGGCAGATTGGAAGCTGAACGAGCTGCTGCTGTTACTTAATATCCTCTAAAACAGAAGCGATCCAGCGTCCGGATTTAGAGTACAGCTTTGAAAAAGTGTTTTTCGCCTGCTTGTAATCATCGGTTACTTTGACCTTAATAACAGATATCTCTTCTGCGGAAATATTTACTGTACTATTTCCCAATGCAGCTGGTGTTATAGCAAGAAGATTTTCGGCTTCTTCCATTATCATTGCATAATGTTCAGCAAGAACATCAGAAGCTATACCGTTCTTTTCAGCAGCTTTGTTTATTATTTCTAATTCCGACGGAGTCAATTGTCTATTCATTTTCCTCACCCTCTCCCAATTATATTATATCTCGTATTTACGAAAATGTCAAGGAATATTAAGAAAGGACGTGATGATATGACTAAAATTCCAAAACTATTTGAGCTTATGGAAAAAAGAAAAATCTCAGCAACTGAGTTATCGAAAGCTATAGGCGTTTCTTCCGGTAACATTAGTGATTGGAAAAGTGGCAGAAGTTCTCCTTCTTTTGAACGTTTATCAGATATCGCTAATTTTTTGGATGTAACAACTGATTTTCTTCTTGAATTGTCATCTGAAGTTGAGATGAACCACATACAGAAATACCGTACCCTTGACGAAGAAGGAAGAGAAAATGTTGATGATGTGCTTGAAGTTGAATATAAACGTTGCACAGAAGAACAGAAGCCAATGGATTGGGCAATACCGCCGGTAGATGAATCCGATGCTGCAGCAAGACGCACAAGCTCAGACAGCAGCTCTAAAGCTCCTCCTTCGGAAGATATTCTTATTTCTGTAACAGAGGACGAAGGCTTATGAATTATCATCTTTATACTAATACCCGTGATGCTGCCTGGCAGTTCCTTCTTGAGAACGGTATTGACAGACTGCCGTTAAGCTTTCATAATATTTGCCGAGCGAACAATATCGGTCTTTATAAGGATTGTGCATCTGGATATTTCGCCGAAGATGAGCGTGGAGTTGTGTTCGTTCGCAATGGTAAATACAATATTCTTGTAAACGGTGAGGACTCTATTGGAATACAACGGTTCACAATTGGTCATGAGCTGGGACATATTTTCTTTGGTCATTTGTATAAAGGTGAGCTGCATACACGCCTGACTGGTTCACGTGCTGATCCAAAAAGCCATATAGAATACCAGGCTGAACGCTTTGCAATGGGGATTCTCGCTCCTGCCTGTGTCATTTGGGGTCTTGATTTACACTCTGCTGAGAATATCTCAAAGCTGTGCAACATATCGCTCGATGATGCCAGATACCGTGCTGATCGTATGAGAGTGCTTTATAGCCGAAACAAGTTTCTTACAAGTCGTCTTGAAATGATGGTATACAAACAGTTTGAAAAATTTATTTCCGAATACAGGAAATAGAAAGGACTGATACTATGGCAAAAGCTCAGAAGCTCCCGTCCGGAAACTATCGTGTTCGTGTCACTGATCCGGAAACCAAAGAGCGCAAGTCCTTCACAGCTCCGACAAAAAGAGAAGCTGAGCTTGCTGCTCTTGAATGGCTGGGCGGCAAACGCAGCAGCTCCGAAAGAAAAACCGTCGGTGAGTGTATCGACGATTATATCGCAAGCAAGGAAAATATCCTCAGCCCTTCTACGATTGATGGGTACCGAAGAAGTAAGAAGAACTGTCTCAATGAGCTTTGTCATGTACCTCTCTGCAAACTAACTCCACTGGACGTTCAAAAACATATTAATCAGCTCTCTCTGACTAAGTCTCCGAAGACCGTCCGCAATGCTCATGGGCTGCTTGTTTCCGTTCTGAATGTCTATGCCCCGGAAATCAATCTTCATACAACGCTGCCTCCAATGCAGAAAAAAATAAAGCAGCTGCCTTCTACTGAAACAGTTATAGCTGCTGTTATTGGATCTGATATTGAATTGCCGTGCCTTCTGGCTATTTGGGAAGGCTTGCGAATGTCTGAGATCAGAGGATTGAAAAAATCAGATTTATGCGGTGATGTTCTAACTATCCATGATACTATCGTCACCGTCGGCGGTCAGCATATAGCAAAACATCAAACCAAAACCTTCGATAGTACTCGTCAGATACGTCTTTCACCGTATTTGATGAGCCTTGTATCTCAGCTTCCAGAGGATCAGGATTATTTTACCATTCTAAGCGGCCAAGCTATTTATAAGCGATTTTCACGCTTGCTGGCTCGAAGTGGTATAGATCACATGACCTTTCATGATCTGCGTCATCTTAATGCCTCGACTATGCTCGCACTCGGAGTGCCTGATAAGTATGCCATGGAACGTGGTGGCTGGAGCAGCCCACATATAATGAAGTCAGTCTATCAGCATACTTTCACTAAAGAACGTCAGGCTGTAGATACACTTGTAGATAATTATTTTCAAAAAATTATTGATTATTTGGACACAAAAATGGACACGAAATAAACGAAACGCCTAAATACAGCCTGTTGTTTGGTGATTCGCAGGGGTTCAATTCCCCTCGCCTCCACCAAATAACAAACCGCTGTATTTTGGGAAAATCAAAATAAATCCCATAGTACAGCGGTTTTTCTTTTTTGATATTTTTAAGCTAAACTAAAATTTTATTGTAAAAATTAAGAAAAACTAATAAAAGTGGACACGAAAATGGACACAAAAATCAGTTAAGAAGGCAATGTATTTAGGTACTTAAAATGATGAACAAAGGAGAGTTGATCAAATGAGTACCAAGAGAATCAAAAAAATATCCGAGCTTTTGATGAAGCTCGGAAGCCAGCCAAATGTCAAGGGGTTTCAATACATCAAACGAGGGATAGAATTTTGCCTGAAAGATCCCTTATCGGTGACGAACCTAAAGAAGCTGATCTATCCAAAGCTGGCTGAGGAGTACAAAACAACACCGGACGCAGTTGAGAAGGCTGCGAGGAATGCGATCAAGAGTGGCTGGCATCGAAGGGATAAAAAGCTTACAGAAGAGATTTTCGGAAACACCTTGCAGAGTGAAGAAGACAGCCCATCGAATTCACTGTTCATAGCAGCAATTGCGGAATGGATCAGCGATGATGAATCATGAATCTGAAATAATTGAAGAGGCATACTGAATGAGCTGGCGGTTTTTCGGACGTTTATCAAAAACTGTATGCAAGGCGGAGCTTTCGTCCGACCAGGCAGCTTTGACAGCTGTCCGGATACATTTTTCGACTATAGCAGGTTTAGTAACGTAAAGATCAGCGATATATGGATAGAGATTTTTGGTGATGCAGTGAGTAAAGGTATGGTCCTGAGCGGTCAGCAGTATTGCTTTCCGGAGAAAATAGCGTCCTTGAAGCAGTGGTGGAATTTTCCAGGCGGCAAGGAGCTTGTCGGCAAGAATTGAATCAGGGTTCATTATCTTCCTCCTGAATGAGGAGCCATTCACCGAGAGCTGAAACGAAAAGGGCGTTTGAAGGAATATCAATTTCACTTTGCAGTAAATGAAAGAAAACCAATTTAGAGAAGTTCAGGTCACGTTTATGCCAACCGGACTGAATAGAATTACGGATAGCTTTTTCCACAGAAGAAGGAGTCGTAGTGAATTTAGCTGCGATCTCAGAGTAAATATTGCTCATAGAAACTGGAAGTTCCCTGTTTTTGATATATAGAGGAACAGCCAGCCACAGGTAATGAAATCCCTTTGCATTAGGTGATATGCCAAGCTGAAGCAGACTTTTTGAAACAGAAATATCACTCATAAAAAAATACCTCCCAGGTGTTTAACAGACAAATTATACCATAATTTGCCAGAAACAGACCTGGGAGGTTTTATCTTTGAATGTTCGATTATGTCGAAGTTTTTACGTCTCAGTCGATCAGACCGCTGAACTCATGGTCATCGATGAGCTTATCGTCAATATAGACTTTCAGGCGGTGCTTTGATGAGCCGTAAACGTCAGCTTTTGAGAGCTTGTAGTAGCTGTAGAAATCGGAGCAGACGCTGTAAGCAGTTGTAACAGTTTCATCACCGAGCCATTTTGAGCCGGTACGGACATCAACATGAGTTGCGGTGTAGGAGCTGTCGATGTTGGCGATACCGCAGAAGCCGATATCCTGAGCGGCACAGCTGACGATCTTAGAGCTTATGGGTTTGCCGCTTTTATCGTAGCAGACTATATCCGCAGCGTTACCGTTAACGTGCTGACCTGAGCCGCTGCCGCCGACAGCTTTGTCATGAGCTGAGCAGCGATGACCGCTGTTGATGATTATGTATTTGCAGCTGAGAGCCTTATGAAGCTTTTCAAGCTTTTCGGCGAGATCAGTATTTATGAGAATGCTGTGAGATTTGCCGCATTTGCAGCGGAATTCCCGGACACTGAAATGTTCAGTGAGCTGAGAATTGTCGGAGTAGCTATAGGTCTTTACGCTCATTATTATCTTCCTCTCTGCTGACATTTTTCAGCTTTTTAACGATACTTTTTACCCATGAAGCCTCGGTGTTGATCTCAGCGTAATTTTCAAGAATTGAGATAAGCTCCATGATGACAATGTAGATGAAAACAGCGATTGCCGTGACAGCACCGGTCACACTGGCAAGAACATCGCTTTCATAGTAGCTGCCCAGCATACGAATACCAATTTCAAGGCCGCAGGCGGTAGCCATAACGATAAGCTCTCCCAGCTTGTTAACACCGCCACGGCGCATTTTAGTGCTGTTGAGCTGATTGGTGACATAGCCTTTGATTATGCCAGTGGCGAAGTCAGCTAAAGCCAGACCGAGAATGATAGATATCATAATAATATACTGCATTACGTCACCGCCTTATTGCTGATTTTCAGTGGATGTAGTGACCGGAGTGCCTTCAACCATGTACCACTCATGCCATGTGCCTGATGCTTTCCGCATTGTATATGTTCGCGACAATTCGTTGGATGCTATAGGAATCAGTTCCACAGCCGCAGTGGTTGCACTATATACATAAATATTAACAAAACAGTTAGCATTTATAGGACTGTCAGAAGGGTTTGATACATTCGCAATGAACGCCGTATACACACCCCTTGATAGCGAATCCACATAATCTCGTATTGTGGTCGATGATGCGATGTTAGGTAAGAGTGCGTGCAATTCAGATTCGATTTTTTCATAAAGCAATGATATATTGTTTTTATTAGTTTCGATTTGTGTGACATCTGTTGAAGTAATCCCACTGTTTACAGCTGCGAGCTGTTCTGTGGTGAGAGCGTTCTGTTTACTGTCGTCGGCAGCTTCTCTTGCTTCGGATTCAGCAGCTATGGCAGAGTTGAGCGCCGATTGAACTGCCGCAGAAACAGGCTTATCAATATCGGCAGTATTATCAACATTTGAAAGACCGACCTGAGCCTTAGTTACCTTGTGCGGATTACTCCTATTAGCCTTATGGTCAGTTATCATATTCCGTGCGACGCCGTCTTCGGCTTCACCAGCCGGGACAGCGGAAGCCCTGGCAGCCTTAAGCATTTCATACAGGCTCGACATTTGAAACCTCCTCCTTATCATGGACTTTGCCGGTAGTCTGATTGATCCACTCTCCGGAGCTGTTCAGACCGTAAAAATCTCCTGTGCTGATATCCCAGGCGACTGATCCCATTGATAGCCTTTTGCCGGGGTAATCATCAATGCCCGGAAGATCAGCGGCGGTATCACACTCGATCTCAGCTCTGATGAGATTGCGGTTGTCCTCCTGAACGAAGCTGACAGTTATCTGTGAACGGATTCTGTTCATAATTTTACACCTCACTTAAAAGCACAGTAGCCGTTGCTGAAATACTCTTCACCGTCTATGCTGAATCTGCCGATAATACCACGATACTCAGTATAAGTCAGGATAAAGGCGTCCGGACAGTAAATCTCATTAGGCATAACAATTGGAGTGAGAACATTCATAGAAGCCTGATTTACAAATTTGATAGCATCTGATAAATTGTAGGTACTGTTTGCAGCATACCAATATGAAAATGTACTGCTTGCTACAAGGTCAGCTGCCCAGAGACCTACAGAATAGCCTACAGTGCTTTGAGACGGTCTATCCATAGCAATAAGACAGGTATTTCCTGCACTCGATTTACCGAAGTAAACAAATTTGCCTTTGGGATTGATCTCAGTTGATTGATTGATCAGGAGTAAACCATTTTCAAGTACATAGCCGTGTGTAAAGACGAAGCCGCTCATGCTCGCATTATTACCAAGCTGAGGCATAGCTATTTTGCCTGTTGAGGTTATAATTTCGATAACATCTGTCTCCCCGATGCAGCATTTGATATAATTGCCACTTAGTGTTATTGTGTCAAAATATTCCGTACCATTTTGCTGGAGCCATTCTAAAACCTCAGTTTCAAGGCCGCTGCCCCATTCTGTTGATGTAAAAACTGTTTTGCTTTTTATCATTCTTCCTCCTCCTGAAAATCGACCACCTCTGCAAAGAGAGGCTCAATGATTATTTTACTGTTTATAGCTGGCACATTGCCGCCCTGCTCAGGCTGAACATAGCCGACATTTATGCTGAATCTCATATCATTTTCAATAGTAAATGCAAAGTTCATTTAAACTGCTCCTTTCGCAGCTGAAACTATATACAGCTTACCGGCA
>ODAI013525445.1_pt1 | contig 18547 bp, 18 predicted proteins | sample 1539321 | NCBI WGS metagenome assembly ODAI01 (sample SAMN02144231, study PRJEB22623) | gut metagenome | biome: sheep rumen | host: Ovis aries | place: New Zealand
CAATTTTCCGTAGCTACGATCTCTTTGATATCAAGAATAATTTTTTGATCGTCCTGAGCATACAAATTCCAGAAATAGTCCAAGTTAGCTATCTCTCCGTCGAGAGTCAGCACACCTGTATCTCTGTCGAAACTGAGGATGTCGGCAGCATTTGCTGTGACAGAGGTGTTTTTCAGCGGTGAAACTCCCGCTACAGGCGGAACAGCTCCTCCAACTATCGCCAGCGAGAGGACTGCCGCAGCAGTGCGTTTCATCAATTTTTTCATATAGATCACTCCTTTTGAAATATGAGGGGATTTATTTATACACATTTATTGTACCATATCCGCCAAAAAAACACATGGGCCAAGTGGGTCATTTTTCAGCCAAAAATTTTTCTACATTTTTGTACACTATAAACAAAGAGGACCAGCTTTTCACCAGTCCTCTGAGTTATTTTTCACTTTTAATGCCACAGTTGTTTATCACAAGTCCGCCATATGCATGGCGCAAATTGAGCGCCTGCCAAGAACTATCAGTCATAGCACCTGGTCTCAGACAAAGCAAAATATATTTTTAGCTTTTACATAATTATATACCTTAAGCTTTTATAAAGTTACAAAAAACCGATGCTTACATCGTTTGTAAACATCGGTTTTCTGCTATTCGGTTTGGTTCACATTTGTTCCGCTAAGAGAAGCGCCCATAAGTGCGCATATGTTTTTTCATATTTCCCCGATTGTAATTGATCCCGAACGAATAAAGTCTCCGGCTTTTATTCTATCCCGAGAAATGCCTTTATCTCCGGCAGCTGCTTTTTGACTGTCATCCTTCCCATGCGATAGGCCTCCAGAAGCTTCTCCGGGTCATGCTCGACACGCTTGACAGGCAGCTTCTCCTCCGGAGCAATGACAAATGCCCTGCCCTCGCTTTCAGACTTTCTGATGTATTCCAGCTCTGAATTGTACATCTCGTGCCTGTGCGCCACAGCCTTTACAAGCTCAGGATACTTATGCATTGCAGCCCTGACCAGCGGCAGTGAACCTGTTTTTTTCTTGCGGTAGTCCCTTGGCTGAGTCAGTACAACTATATTTTTCTCATATCCTACTGATTCCATAAATCTCAGCGGGATAGAGTCGGAAATGCCTCCGTCAAGGAGCTTTCTCCCGTCGGCTTCAACTATCCTCGATACAAGAGGCAGTGAAGCAGAAGCTCTCAGCCACTCAAGTCCGCTGCGGTCCATTTTTGAACTGCGGTGATATACCGGCTTGCCGGTAAGAACATCAGTGCAGACTATATAGAACTCCATTTCTGAGGTCTCATAGGCCTTGAAATCAAACAGGTCAAGCTTCTCAGGAACTGTATGATAGCAGAATTCCGCATTGAAGAGGTCTCCGGTCTTTATCAGTGAACGTTTGCTGCAATAGCGCTTGTCATTGCAGAAACGGAGATTATACCGCACTGCTCTGCCGGGCTGATTTGATTTAATGTTACATCCGAATGCTGCTCCGGCGGAAACTCCTGCTGCACCGTCGAAGGTTATACCCTCCTCCATCAGCACATCAGTAACACCTGCTGTAAAAAGCCCACGCATTGCTCCGCCTTCAAGTACTATACCGTATTTCATCATCTTTCCTCCGGAATCATCTCAGCCTTACTGCACGGCTGGTGCTGTCTGCTCTGCCTCCTGAGCTTCTCCCCTGTAGAGGAGTTTCAGTATTATTGGTGTCAATATCGATGACACGATTATCAGCAGAATCACAGATGCAAAATATTTAGGGTCAAGCATTTCCACAGAGAGTCCCTTTTTGGCTACTATAAGAGCAACCTCGCCTCTCGTCATCATTCCTACACCGACTTTCAGGCTGTCCTTAAAGCCAAAACGCATTATCTTTGCTGTAAGTCCGCAGCCTATGATCTTTGTAAGAAGAGCCACAAGTACGAATCCCAGTGAGAATATAAGCAGCTCTGCGGTAAAGCCGTCAAATGTAGTATTGAGTCCTATGCTGGCAAAGAATACAGGACCAAATATCATGTAGGAATTTATATCCACCTTACGGGCGATATACTCAGAATCCTTAAGGCTGCACAGGATAAGTCCTGCAACATATGCTCCTGTGATATCAGCTATGCCGAAATACTCCTCTGCCGCAAAGGCAAGGAACATACAAAGTGCAAGTCCGAGTATTGGTATTCTTCTCTGATGTGGATGTCTTTTGTCTATAAACTTGAATATATAGTAGGTCAGGAAGCCTACCCCGAAGCTGAAAACTATGAATAATCCTGTGTGGATGACCACGTCCACAGGCTTTGAATCGGGATTCTTGAAGCCTATAACAAATGTTAGCACGATAATTCCTATGATATCATCGATTATCGCTGCACTCATTATAAGCGTACCTATAGTCCCCTTCAGTCTTCCCAGCTCTTTCAGAGTCTGGACCGTTATTCCAACTGATGTGGCTGTCATTATCGTTCCTATAAATACTGCCCTGTAGAATTCGTCAGTCCCGACCTTGTGGAAACCGTAGAAACAGCTGTACAGCAGGGTTCCTCCCAGCAGCGGCACGAATACTCCCACACAGGCGATTATCAGCGCTTTCGGTCCGGTCTTCATAAGCTCCTTCAGGTCTGTTTCAAGGCCTGCGCCAAACATCAGCATAACTACACCTATTTCAGCCAGCAGTGAAAGATAATCTGAATTACCGACGATGCCAAAGCAGGCGGGGCCTATGAATAGTCCGGCAAGTATCTCACCGACTACCTGTGGTGCCTTGAGTTTTTGTGCGAGAAGTCCGCATATCTTTGCGGATACGATTATGATAGCAAGATCTCTGAAAAATGCTATCCTGTCCATATTAACACTTTCTTTCTTCATATTTTCCGCATAATATTATATCACTCCCTCAGTAAAAATGCAACCTTTTACAGAAAAAACTCTGAAATCTGTCAATCCCATGGGATATATACAGCCTTTCTCCTACTTGACAAGTTAACGAAAAAAAAGTATAATAGTTAAAGCAATACTGCTGTCACGTTTTGTGTATCAGATATGCAGTCCACAGATGTCTTATGCGGTGCTGCCTCTATCAATCTGTCGGAGCTTTGCCCCGGAAGGAGTGTTTTTATGGAAAGCAGAAGAGCTTTAGGGCTGCTGATCGCTGTTATAGCCGCTATTCTGATCCTTCTTGCCGGAAGATCATGTGCAAGAAGCATAAATGAAACCAATGAGAAAAACCGCAAATCGTCTGCTCCAGTTGGTCTGCTGACTGAGAACGTAACGACTGCTGCACCGACCGCAGCTCCGGTACAGACACCGCAGCCTCCTCAGGAGACAGTCCCGCCTACGGAGGAAGATCCTACCCCAGGTGCCGACGAAGTTATTGACGATACTCCCGCTACTACCAAGTCAAGGCTTGACGAAATGTGGGAAAGTGAGCATCCAAGCTATTTAGACCCATACGGTTTTCTTGACGAAAGCGGTAAACAGCCGCCTACGTCCGTACACATAGAAATCAATTAACGGAGGAATCATTATGGTTGTAATCGAAATGGAAAACGGAAAAAAAATAAAGATAGAGCTCTATCCCGATATTGCTCCTATCTCATGCGAAAACTTTGAAAAGCTGGTAAGATCAGGCTTCTATGACGGACTTATCTTCCACAGAGTTATCCCCGGATTCATGATACAGGGCGGCTGCCCTCAGGGTACAGGTACCGGCGGCCCCGGCTGGCACATCAAGGGTGAATTCGCTTCAAACGGCGTAAAGAACGACCTCAAGCATACAAGAGGTGTCCTCTCAATGGCTCGCTCCATGATGAAGGATTCCGCTGGCTCTCAGTTCTTCATCATGCATAAGGACGCTCCCCACCTTGACGGCGAATACGCTGCCTTCGGTAAGGTTGTCGAGGGCATGGATGTTGTCGACGAGATCGCTGCAGCAGAAACAGATTTCAGAGACAAGCCCATTACTCCTCAGGTAATGAAAAAGGTCACAATAGAATAATAAGCTTTTAACTGCCGCTTTATGCGGTAGTTTTTTTGTGTAAAGCGCATGAAAAAGCACCTATAAATCTATAAGTTCTGCCATTGACTTGATCGCTGTAAACAGGTATAATTATATTATATTGCTGCAATTACAATACAAAGGAGTTATGACATGAACACATCTGACATCATTATTATGATCACTATCCTCGCTTATATGGGTATGATGGTCGTCATCGGCGCCGTATTCTCAAAAAAGAATTCCAGTGTCGGTGACTTTTATCTGGGCGGCCGAAAACTTGGACCTATCGTTACTGCCATGAGCGCTGAAGCCTCTGATATGAGCAGTTGGCTGCTGATGGGTCTACCCGGAGTTGCTTACCTCACCGGCAGTGCTGAAGCCGGCTGGACGGCTATCGGCCTTGCGATAGGCACATATCTCAACTGGCTTATAGTCGCTAAACGACTCAGAGTTTACTCACAGAGATGCAGTGCTATCACCATCCCTGATTTTATTTCTAATCGCTACCGTGACAGCAAAAAGATCCTGATGGGTATAACAGCATTGATAATCCTCATTTTCTTCGTACCCTATACTGCATCCGGATTCTCAGCCTGCGGAAAACTTTTCAGTTCCCTTTTCGGATGGGACTACCACGCTGCTATGATAATAAGTGCTGTCATAATCATCGCTTATACCTGTACCGGCGGATTCCTTGCCGCAAGCTTTACTGACCTGATACAGAGTATTGTTATGACACTCGCTCTTATCAGCATTGTTATTTTCGGTATCAATTCAGCTGGCGGCTTCGATAATGTAATTGACAATGCCAAGAATATCTCCGGCTACTTCTCCCTCTCACACATTCACAATACTGAGACCGGCGGCTCAGATAAGTATTCTGCACTTACTATCGCTTCACTTCTTGCATGGGGTCTGGGATACTTCGGTATGCCCCATATACTCCTTCGTTTCATGGCTATCGAGGACAGAAACAAAATAAAGACCTCCCGCCGCATCGCATCTGTATGGGTAGTCATTTCTATGACTATTGCTATTTTCATTGGCTTTATCGGAAATAAAATCACTGCTATCGGTAAGATAGACCAGCTGGATGCTGCTGACTCTGAAAGAGTAGTCATCAAACTGGCTCAGTATATGAGCGAACACCATACCGGACTGGCTGTTATTGCAGGTCTTGTTTTCGCCGGTATCCTCGCCTGCACTATGTCTACATCTGATTCTCAGCTCCTTGCAGCTTCTTCAAGTATGTCCGAAAACATTCTCAAGGGAGTTTTTGGAGTAAAGCTCTCAGATAAACAGTCAATGATGGTCGCAAGAGGAGTTTTACTTATTATCGCCATCCTCGGTGTTATCCTTGCATGGGACAAGGACAGCTCTGTATTCAGAGTCGTATCTTTCGCCTGGGCAGGCTTCGGAGCCACATTTGGCCCCGTAATGCTGACTGCACTGTTCTGGAAACGCTCCAATAAGTACGGCGCTATCGCCGGTCTCATTTCCGGAGCCGTTATGGTCTTCGCATGGAAATTCGGTATCAGCAAGCTTGGCGGAGCTTTCGCAATATACGAACTCCTGCCTGCATTCATCACTGCTACTGTATTCATAATCGCTGTATCACTGCTCACTCCTGCTCCCGAAAAGGAAGTGACCGAGGAGTTTGATTCGGTCAATAAAGAAATAAGAGCCTGATAAACTCAGAATGCCTCTGTTCTATAACAGAGGCATTTTTTGTTAAGTATGCTGTTATTGCTGACCGTTTTTCGATCACTTCTTCTTATCCATGCTGTCTGCTGCAAGGAATGAGATGAATACTGCTGCTGAACAGAATATCATCATTATCAGCGGTGCCGCTCCAAGGTGGCATTTATCTGAGGAAAAGCCGTCGTCCAGATATGTGCTCCTTATATAGATCGCATCAATAAAGCTGATAATGTATGATATCAGCGGGCATACAAATCCTATTCCCATGAGCTTTGCCGCTTTTGAGAATTTCCTTCTGAATGCACTTACCGCTCCTGTAACAGCAATTGCTACCACCGCTGACAGCATGACAAATACCGTGACAAAAGCTATATTTGACAGAGTATCCTGGCTGTCAAAAAATTCTCCTGCTCCCATATCAAGCAGTGAACGGAAGCCCATTGAATAATTTATGCCGGTATAGACCTTCTCAGGAGTTTTCTCATAATGCAGCCGGAGAATGTTCAGAAACACTGTACCCAGTCCGCATACTAAAAGCAGAAGCACTACTGTAAGAGAATACATCGCCCTGAGTCCGGCCCGCCCTCTGACAGGTCTTTCAGCTCTCTCCTGCACTGCCGGCAGACGCTCCTGCGAGACTTTCACCTGCCTCATATATCCTGCTCCCTGAGGCACTCCCATATTTACAGGGACCTCACTTTCAGCAGAATGATGTATCGTTATTCCGCAGTTTGGACAGAACTCAGCATTGTCGCCAAGCTGGCTGCCGCAGGTCTTACACCTCATATATACACCTCATTATCCTATCTTTTCAAGTCTCAATTCGGAAAGTGTGACGTTGGAATAGTCCTTTCCGCCTATCTGAAGCACTATCTCCGCAGAAGCATCTGCTGCACTGCAGATGAACTCCTTGCTGTAGGGAGCGTCCTCTCCTGTTCCCTTCATGCTTCCGCTGAAATACTTTGTCTTGCCGTCCTTGCTCCTGATGAGCACAGGCACTTCCATGCCCTCAGGTGCTTTGCACTTGAAGGAAAGCACATATTTGCCGTCCTTTTTAAGTCCTATAGGAGATATCACTGCTTCGATATCATCTGCCTCAGTGCCTCCTGTGACCGTATTCATCCAGAAGGACTTGTTGAAATCTGAGAAATAAGAAGCCGCATTTGCTCCTGCCTTCTCGTCACACTTCATCTCATATACTGCATCTGCTGCCACATCAAGGCCTATCTGGTCGGACTCTATACCGAGAGCCTGACATATCTTGTCAGCCAGCACATAGGCGCTTCTCTGCTGGGTCAGCTCGCTGGGATGCCAGTCAGAGCCGAAACCGTCAGCCTGAGTGTGTGTTGCAGACTTATAACAGCTGACACGCTTATCTCCGGTAGCTCTTTTGAAGTTGGCAACAGCCTCCTCTATAAGCGCATACTCCTTTTCGGCTCCCATTGTACCTACTGTACATATGATATAAGAATCAGGATTCTTCTTTCTCACAACCTCAAGGAAATCCTCGTACTTCTCAGTAAACTCAGGTGAACGTGCCTCAAAATCGCTGTCTATATAGCTTGAATCGTTGGTGCCAAGATTTATCACAACAACATCATTTGCGACAGAAGAGAAGTCCCACGGTACACGGTAATCGGCCGGCTTTCCGACATACTCATAGTAATCAGGAAGCAGGGAATCCGTATTCTTCGGTCCTGAGGTATATCCGGAAATAATTCCGTAGCCGCTGTAGCAGACCGCACTGTATTCAGCGTCCAGCTTATCTGCGGTAAGATAAGCATATGACTTCATGAAATTCTCAGTGGTAGTCTTGAAATTTTCATTCTGATTGGCACCCTCAACTCCGTAAGCGCAGGTTATGGAATCTCCGATAAATTCGATATGGAGATCCTTCTCCGGAGTCGGCTCCACCGGTCTTGCATAAGCAGAATCCACCTTTATACCGGTAATGCCTATCGTACCGTTATTTGCTTCAGAAAGGTGCATTATCCTTACCTTTGCATTTCTTGTCTCAGTGCCGCTGAAGAGCTTTATTGTCCTTGTCTTTTCTGTCATAACATCGTCAAGTATCACTTCGTCGTCAACAAGTACTGCGAATCTGGGAGCATAATCCTTTCCGTTGCTGATACCGGAATCACCTGTGATAGTGACCTCTGCTGAGAGGGCATTTACATTGAACTCAACTGCGGATCCGCTTTGTACGAGCCATGCGGTATTGTCCTTGTAAAGATTTCTGCCTATGTAATTGACATTTTCATCTGTGGCATATACGACCGATTCCACGGGCTCACCAATGGTCTCGGAGACAGCCTGCCTCATAAGTACCATATCGAAGCCGTCCACCTTTCCGTCGTTATCCAGATCAAATCTGCTGCTGATCCCGCCCCGGCCGAGAAGTCCGTCTCCCAGGTCACGGAGATCCTGCATGGTGTACTCCTTTTCAGCTGCCGTGGCCGATACACCCACTACGGCCGCAGCTGTGACAGCAAGAGCTGCCGATACTATCCTTTTTGACATAATTTAACCCCTTTTCCGGCGGAGTGCCTCTTCCGCCTTTAAACATATTCATTATAATGCCATTTTCGCTATATGTCAAGAGTTTCCCCGATAATTCGCAATAATCAGCATATAACGCAATAAAAATTGCGGCGCCCGGAAAGATCCGGACGCCGATTGTATAATGCTGTTCAATGAGACTTATTTTTGATTCAGTTGCTGGCAGCACTTGTAGTAGTGTTTGACTGACCTGTATCTGTCTCAGACTCTTTTGTAGTTGTCTGAACATGAGGTGTACGCTGGATTATAACTATCTTCTTTGAAGGTGACCATACCTTATCCGACTTTGAACATGAGATGGTGACTTCCTTGGAGAACTGATCTGACGAGATAGGCTCTGACAGCAGGTTAGCGTCTGCTGTGAAATCAGAGGGAGTAAGATCCTTCATGACATCAGCAGGTCCTATTGCGTCAAATGTAAGGCTCAGTGTAGCCACATTGTAATCGTATTCAAAGCTGTTGGGTCCGTTTGAAGCTGTGATCTTGCTGTGATCCAGAACAAAGGTCTTCTTTACAAGATCAGTGGTATCAAGTGAGACCGTTACCTCATCCAGATTTGACATATTTATCATATTGTTGGATTTCAGCATATTGGTCAGCTGGAATGTGGTGGAGTAAGCAGGATCGATATCTACCTCGCTGATAACTACCTTTCCGATTTCCAGCGGATCAGCTATAACAGCCTGGGAACTCTTTGAGGCAACAGCGATCTTCTCACTGCCGTTTGAGAACCTCAGCTTGCTCTTGAACCATTCGCTGTCAAATTTATCAGGACCGCCGACCAGCGATACCGTCAGATCAACATTTTTCTGCGTCAGCACGGGAATGGTTATATTGAAGGCCGTGGTGCTGAATTTTATCTTATTTGAATTTGTATCGATCTCTGTTCCGTCCTCTGCGTAGATCTGTATCTTGTCGCTCGGCAGACTGTAGGATGAATCGAGAGTGAGCTCCTTCTGCGATACTGCATAGCAGTTTGCGATATTATCCAGAGTAGCAGTAGGGGCCGTGATATTGACGACCTCAGGGGAGCAGACAAACTCTTCAAGATAAAGCGCCTTACCCTCAGAATACTTGATATTCGGTATCTTTGGCTTTACGGCAAATTCTCTGGTCTCGATCTTATCGAATACCACGTTTGCGGTCTCAGGATAAACTGATTCAAGCTCAAAATTATCCCCGTTCTCGCTTCTAACCTTTATGGTCAGGGTCTTCGTGCCTGTGGTCTTTACATTTTCCGCATCGATATATGCTACAAGGCTGCTGGCATCGATATTACCCACCTGAGTACGGCTGCCCTTTATGCGGACATTTACCTGCTTTACATCACAGTCTATGACGCTGAGACCGTTCTCAGCTGCGGATGAACCGCTGATATCAAGACTGAGATCTACATTTTTTATCGTTTTCGGAACCGATGGATAGAAGGTCATTGAGATCACGAACCAGGCAAGTATTGCGATAAGTAGTGAATATATCGCAAGTGAGAGGTTTGTCTGTGCCTTCCTGGCAACACCGTCCCGGATTGATTTCAGTATCTTCAATGTTTCTTTCTCCTTTCTCCAAAGGATGAGAAGAGCTTTCTGCCCAGATTCGGGATATCGTTCTTCTCTTCAAATATCTCTGTCTTAAGGAGATTCATAAGCTTTTCTCTTGTGTAGTCCCTGGTAAGAACTCCGTTCATTGCTACGGAGATCTGTCCGGTCTCTTCTGAAACAACGATGACTACTGCATCGGAGTTTTCGCTCATGCCTATTGCTGCTCTGTGTCTTGAACCAAGGCGCTTGTTTATCTGTTCATCCTTCTGCGGCTTCGGCAGGAAGCAGGCTGCTGCAAGGATGATGCCGTCACGCATGATAACAGCTCCGTCATGGAGAGGAGTTTTCGGATAGAATATATTGCCGAATACCTCCTTGCTGGGAGTTGCATTAAGAATGGTACCTGTCTCTATCTGTTCGCCGAGGCGGACCTGCCGCTCAACGACTATAAGTGCACCTGTACAGGTGGCTGAAAGCTCGACGCACGAATCACATATAGCCTCAATTGCCGGCTCCCATAGCTTTGTGACCTCATCGGTATTCTGTCCGAGGCCCAGGAACCTCACGCCGAATTTGGTACGTCCGGCTTTTTCCAGGGCTCGCCGTAGCTCGGGCTGGAAGAGGATTATCATAGCAAGAAGGCCGATATCCAGGGTTTGCTTCAGGATGTAGGTTATGGTCTTCAGCTGGAGGAAGCTGCTGATGAAATATCCGGCGATAAGGAAGAGTATTCCCTTAACGAGCTGACCTGCACGGGTCTCACGGATGAGTTTCAGGAGCATATATATTATGTAGGCGAGAATGGCAACATCTATAACGTCAATAAATTCAAGGGTCGAAATGATACTCAGAAAAGCGTCTTTAATGTCTTTTAAGGACATCCGTTCACATCCTTTCGGTGTGGGAGTGATCTATATGTACGGGGAGCCCTCTCCCCGTTCCGACTGCATACTTATACATAATAATATTGTACCACATTTTCAGATAATTTCAATAGTTTTTTTGATATTTTCCTGATCCGGATATATTTTTAATTGAATTAGCAAGAGCAGCAGCCTGTTCTTCACAGCTGAAAACTGAGGGAGAAAAGCGTATAGTGCCGTTTCTCGTCCCAAGTGAAGCGTGAGCAAGGGCGGCGCAGTGATATCCTGCCCTGAGGCAGAAGCCCTGCTCCGAAAGCTCTGCTGCAAGCTGTTCCGGAGGTATACTGCCTATATTGAAGGAAACAACCGGTACATAGGATGCCTCAGTCTCACGGTACACTGCTGCACCAGGTATTGCCTGAAGTTCTTTTATGAAACGGGAGCATATCCTCTCCTCATGGCTGCGTATGCTGTCCATTCCCTTCTGCCGGATGAACTCTATACCAGCCTTTACGGATAAGGCACCGATTATGCATGGGGTCCCGCTTTCAAGGGCTTCCGGCATCAGCTCCGGCTGAACAAGGCTCAGGGAAGCACTTCCGGTGCCGCCCTGTATCAGAGGCTTTATGGGATATTTGCCGTCAGATATTAGGAGCCCTGTACCGGTAATGCCGTATAGTCCTTTATGCCCGGCAGTACAGAGAATATTTATCCCGTCAGACATTTTTATATCATATATCCCGCAGGCCTGTGCGCCGTCAGCAATAAAGCATATATCCCTTTCATTGCAGAGCGCTGCTATCTCCTTCCAGGGCGGGATCTGTCCGGTGACATTCCCTGCAAGTGTACAGACTACTGCCTTTGTATCCTTTCGTATAAGCGAACGGAAGGCTTCGACCGTCCTGCTGTCGTCTGGAAAAACCTCTGCCACAGAAAGAGTGATCCTACCGGAAGAAGCAAGTGCAGCTGCCGGGCGGGCGGCTGAGTTATGCTCCATGCCGCTTATAATAAGATGTCCTCCTCCGGACATTATCCCCTGTATAGACATATTCAGCGCATAGGTGCAGTTGAGGGTGAAAACTGTATTTTCCGGAGATGCTCCGAAAAGATCCGCCGCAGTCTCACGGGCGGAGTAAAGTGCAGCTGAGGTCCTCATGGCAAGAGGATGTCCTCCCCTGCCGGCATTTCCGCCGAAAAGCTCCACAGCCTCCGAGACTGCTTTCCTTACACTTCGGGGCTTGGGAAAGGTGGTTGCAGCGTTATCGAAATTTATCAGCATATCATTCTCCTCCGTAAGTGATACGGGTATAGGGGATGCGGTACTGTTCAAGTACGGCGACGGCATTTTTTACGTCCTTGTAGATGAACAGGGAATATCCGCAGCTCCCGGGAGAGGCGCTGATATTTCTTTTTATTTTACAGGGATACCCTCTTGAGCTCAGGAGCTTTTCACCTTTTACTGCGTAGGTGTACGAGGGCATCTCAACAATGCAGACTCTCAAAGAGTATCACTCCTGACCGTATAAGTGCAGGTCAGAAAAGGTGGTACGCTACATGATATGCATCAGTGAAAGAGAGTGTGAGAGCTCACTTTTTCGGATGCTTTTTCTTCTTTCTTACAGACCAGCCAAAGTCTCCCAGCTTGCGGCCGAGAGCAAAATACTCCCCGTGAGCATATGCCATAAGACCGCACTGCTGAAGATTCAGCTTTCCCTTGCTGTCTATGTACTTCTCATCTGCATCTATCCCGACTATCTCAGCCAGGAACATGGTGTGTGAGCCGAGAAGCTTTGACTCCGTCACCTTACATTCAAGGCTGACAGGACATTCATCTATCATGGGGACCCCCACCTTCTCCGCCGGAGAGAGATGAAAACCGCATTTCTCGATCTTATTGATGTCCTTTCCGCTTTTCACTCCGCAAAAATCAGTCTCACGGCACATTGCTGAGGTGGTCAGATTGATAACGAATTCTCCGGATGACTTTATGATATCATGGGAGTATCTCTCCGGACGGACGGATATATAGGTCATGGGCGGACGGGTGCAGACAATGCCTGTCCAGCCGATAGTTAGTACATTGGGCGAGTCTATTGTGCCGCAGGTAACAAGTGCGGCAGGTACGGGAGCAAGCAGTGCACTTCCCTTCCAGAATTGCTTCGGCATAGTATCATTCCTTATTATCATTATAGAAGTGCAGAAATACCCCTGCACTTTTTTCTTTATTTGATTATACCACAAACCGCCTCTTTATTCAACCTCCTGAAAATTATCTCCGGGAGACGGCTTCTGACAAATTCTGCATAAAAGCTGTGGTATGATAAGGCATGAAAAGGCATTGATTCAAGGCCGGAAGGAGGAGAAAGGATGAAATTAGACATAAAAAACGAAAACGGCAGGTCAATTGCACTGCTCAGCGGTGAAATAGACCACCACAATGCCCGTGAGATAAGAACTGAGCTGGACAGGTATATCATATCAGTCCAGCCCCCGGAGCTTGTCATAGACCTGAAAAATATCACTTTTATGGACAGCTCAGGCATTGGACTTATAATGGGCAGGAGCAAGCTGATGAAAGAATGGGGCGGCAGACTTGAAGTCCGTGAGCCTCAGCCCTACATAAAAAGGGTTCTTAAGCTTTCAGGCATTGAGAGAATAGTCAGGATAACATGAGGTGATAGATTATGAAGATAATTAACGAGATAAAATTCACAATGCCGTCTCTTTCGGTAAATGAAGGTGCGGCCAGGGCTGTAGTGTCCTCATTCCTTATACAGGCTGACCCCACCGTCGAGGAGCTATCCGATATCAGGACAGCCGTTTCCGAAGCCGTGACCAATGCTGTGGTACACGCTTACAGAGGCTCCAAAGGTGTCATAGAGCTGACAGTAAGGCTCCTGCCGGACAGAGTCATCTATATCCGTGTCAAGGATAAGGGCTGCGGCATCACGGACATTAAACAGGCTATGGAGCCGCTTTTCACCACCGCACCTGAGGAGGAGCGCTCCGGCCTGGGATTCTCTGTAATGGAGTCCTTCATGGACAAGCTTACGGTCCGCAGTGCTGCCGGAAAAGGTACTTCTGTGACTATGCGAAAGAAGCTGAAAAGTCATGGAGACTGAGCTCAGAAAGCCTCTTGCCGAGGAAAATCTGGGGCTTGTCCACCTGTGTGCAAATAAATTCCGGGGCAGAGGGATAGATTACGAGGAGCTGTACTCTGCCGGATGTATAGGCCTTCTAAAAGCCGTAAAAGCCTACGACTCAGGCCGTGGGATAAAATTCTCAACTTATGCTGTTCCGGTCATCCTCGGCGAGATAAAGCGCCTTTTCCGTGACGGAGGCTCTGTCCGGGTCAGCCGTAGCCTTAAAGAACTCTCTATGAAGCTCCAGAGAATAGCTGAGGATTTCCGGCACAAACACGGAAATGAGCCTACCGTCGGACAGCTTGCGGAGCTTTCAGGTGTGTCCCCGTCAGAGGTCTCCGAGGCGCTCTGTGCAGCTCAGCCTGTTATGTCACTTACCTCCGGAGAGGACGGTGAAACCGAAACTGATATCCCCACTGAGCCGCCTGATGAAAATATCGTGGACCTGCTTGCTCTCAGGCAGGCCATGTCCGGACTTGAAAAGCATGACAGGGCTCTGCTGGAGCTGAGATACTTCCGTGAGCTGACACAGACAAAAACTGCTGAAGTACTCGGCATGACACAGGTACAGGTCTCAAGACGTGAAAAGAAGCTCCTGGCACAGCTTCGCCGGGAGCTTCTCGGATAACTCAGAAGATAAGATATTCTATTACTGAATTTGACATGAGAAAGCCCTTTGGTGTAAGGGATACAGTCTCGCCGTCAAATTCTGCATATCCCTCCCGCATCAGCTGCGGGAGCTTTTTTTCGATATCACTGCGGTGCTCCTGAACATCCTCAAGCCGCAGTCCCTCTTTAAGCCTGAGCCTCAGCATAGAGTATTCCTCAAAGCCGCAGGGCGACTCATCAGTGACATATACCTCCTGCAGAGGAGATGCAATGAAGCTGCGGATATCAGCCTCTGCTGCATACCGCTTTCCTCCGTGACAGGAGTGTGCAGAAGGACCTATCCCGATATAATCCCGACACTTCCAGTATCGGCAGTTATGGCGGCTCTCAAAACCGGGCCTTGCAAAATTTGATACCTCGTACTGCATGAATCCACGCTCTTCAAGAGCCTTTACCATTGTCAGATATAGCTGAGCTGAACTGTCATCATCCGGCAGTATCTCTCCTACTCCGCTGTGGAAAAACGGAGTTCCCTCCTCGACTTTGAGGATATAGGCGGAGATGTGCTGCAGCGGAAGCTCTGAAAGCCGGTCTATGGAGCAGAGAAGCTTTTCCTCAGTCTGCCCCGGAAGTGCTGTCATAAGGTCACAGGAGATATTCCCGAATCCGGCTGCTGCTGCATCACGGACTGCCTTTTCCGCCCTCTCCGGACTGTGGCTCCGCCCGAGGAATCTCAGCTCATCACTGTTCATGGACTGTACCCCCAGGGATAATCGGTTTATTCCCGCTTCAAGCATTCCGCTGAGCTTCTCGTCATTGATAGTCGAGGGATTCGCCTCAAGAGTTATCTCTGCCTCTGGGAGAAGCTGAAAGCTGCTGCGGACACTGTCCATGATAAGCCTTAGCTGCTGACTGCTGAGCAGTGAGGGTGTACCGCCGCCGAAATATACTGTAGAAGCAGAAAGCTCCTCAGAAGAGAAGCTTTCAAGATTTCGTATCACAGCCTTAACATAGCCTTCCGAATCCTCACGGGAGTATTTCCCGGAGTAAAAATCGCAGTATCCGCATTTCCTTGCACAGAAGGGAACGTGGATATAGATACCTGTATCACTCATGATGTAGGCTCTATCCTTATGGACTGATGAAGTCTGAAACAGAATGCAAATACTATCCTCGGTATTACAAGGAGAGCCACTACTATCGAGGCCTGTATCGGCATCTCATAGTATTTGAGAAAATCACTGTATGGCTGGGCAAGATATATGACCAGCATTGCAATGATGCCTATCAAGCTGAAAACAAAATTAAAAATGGTGGCGCCCTTGCCGTTTACACAGAGCTTTCCGCAGTTCCGGCAGGGCTTGCCCTTGGAGTTCATACGTCCGGCCATTGCCTTTGTTGCCGGACCAAATGCCTTTTTCCCGCAGTTAGGGCAGGTATATATGCTCATCGGATCAACCGTCCTTTTCTTCGTTATTGTCGTCCTCATCGGACTTCATAGGCTCAAGCTCCGGAAGCTCTCTCAGCGGAGTTCTGCTGTCCTTTATCAGGGGAGCAGACTTTGCCATAGGTACAAGAGCCAGCTTCCCGGCTTTTTTCCTGCGCTTTGTCAGATCAATGATATCCTCTGTACGCAGTACGAACATTATAATGAACAGCATGAGTATCGCTGCAAATATGCCGGGAAAATCATCCTTGAAGACAAGTCCCCAGAACAGCAGAAGAACTGCTGTAACGCAGAAATTCATTGGAGATATCTCCCGGAGACGGATCCGGAAGAAACGGAAAAACCTTCCTGCCGGTGAATTTCTCCTGCATACGAACTCGGCAAAAGCAGATATTATGCTAATTGCAACTGCAAGACCAAGAATACCAAGTATGATGTAGTTTATCATAAAAGCCTCCTGACTGTCAGCTGTCCAGTTTGAGCACGCTCATGAAGGCCTCCTGCGGCACTTCTACTGTACCAAGCTGACGCATACGCTTCTTTCCTTCCTTCTGTTTTTCAAGGAGCTTCTTCTTACGGGTGATATCACCGCCGTAGCACTTCGCAAGAACGTCCTTGCGCACTGCCTTGACTGTCTCACGGGCGATTATCTTTCCGCCGATAGCCGCCTGTATAGGCACCTCAAAGAGCTGTCTGGGGATGTTCTCCTTCAGCTTTTCAGCTATCTTGCGGGCACGTCCGTAGGCCTTGTCGGCATGGATGATGAATGAGAGCGCATCCACTACCTCGCCGTTGAGGAGTATATCCAGCTTTACCAGCTTTGACGGAGAATATCCCATCATCTCATAGTCAAAGGAAGCATAGCCCTTTGTCCTTGATTTGAGCACGTCAAAGAAATCGTATACTATCTCATTGAGCGGCAGCTCATAATGAAGCTCCACACGGGTATCGTCAAGGTATTTCATATCCTTGAATACGCCTCTTCTGTCCTGACAGAGCTCCATGATATTTCCCACATAGTCAGAGGGAGAAAGTATGCTTGCCTTTACCATAGGCTCCTCAGCAGTCTGTATGAGAGCCGGGTCAGGGTAATTTGTCGGATTGTCTATATACTGTACTTCTCCGTTGGTCATTGTGACCTTGTATATAACGGAAGGAGCAGTAGTGATAAGGTCAAGATTGTACTCTCTTTCCAGACGCTCCTGAATGATTTCCATGTGAAGCAGTCCAAGGAAGCCGCAGCGGAATCCGAAGCCAAGAGCAATAGATGTCTCAGGCTCAAAGGAGAGCGAAGCATCGTTGAGCTGAAGCTTTTCCAGTGCTTCACGGAGATCACCGTATTTTGCTCCGTCAGCAGGATAAATTCCCGAGAACACCATTGGATTGACTTTTCTGTAGCCGGGAAGAGGCTCATCACAGGGACGTTCATCATTTGTTACAGTATCGCCGACCTGTGTATCGCCTATGCTCTTGATAGAAGCAGCGATATATCCGACCTCTCCTGCTTCAAGAGAACCATTGTTGACAAGTGAAGTGGCATCCATGAAGCCTGCCTCAACAACGTTGAAAACTGAGCCTGTAGCCATAAGGCGGATATTGTCTCCCACCTTTACGGTTCCCTCCTTGACTCTTACATATATGATAACACCCTTGTAGGAGTCATAGTAGCTGTCGAAAATGAGGGCCTTCAGCGGCTTTTCCGGATCTCCCTTAGGTGCAGGGATATCAGTAACTATCCTCTCCAGCACCTCCTCGATATTTGTGCCCATTTTTGCAGAGATACGAGGAGCGTCCATAGCCGGTATACCGATGACTGTCTCCACCTCATTGCAGACCCTTTCCGGTTCAGCAGAGGGCAGGTCGATCTTGTTCACGACCGGTACTACTTCCAGGTCATGCTCTATTGCAAGGTAGGTGTTGGCAAGAGTCTGTGCCTCGATGCCCTGAGATGCGTCCACCACAAGGATAGCTCCCTCACAGGCTGCAAGAGAACGTGATACCTCATAGTTGAAGTCAACGTGGCCGGGAGTATCGATAAGGTTGAATATATAGTCCTTGCCGTCCTTGGCAGTATATTTCAGCCTTACCGCACGGGCTTTTATAGTTATGCCTCTTTCACGCTCAATATCCATATTGTCAAGGAGCTGATCCTCCATATCACGGATAGCCACAGTCTCCGTCTTTTCAAGGATACGGTCTGCAAGAGTTGACTTGCCGTGGTCTATATGAGCGATTATACAGAAATTTCTTATATTATCGTTAGCCAAAAGTTTTACCTCTTTCCTGTAAACTGAACAAAGTATATCAAATTAATTATATCAGAAAATCACCGGCTTGTAAAGAGTTTTTTACAATTATTAATAGTATCCCGTCCTTGAAATGTCTGTTATATCACGGCAACAGCATTTACTTTTTATGTGCGGAGGTAACTCCGCAGGCATATAAACTGTGTGCTGTAACAAGGGAACGCCTTCACTTGCAAGGCGGTCACTCTCCCCAAACAGTCCACCGGACTGTTTGGGGATTCACCCTTTGCGAAGCGCCTTCGTATTATTTCGCCGTCTTTAAAGCTGAAAACGGCGACCAGAGGCGCTGCCTCCGGACTCTGGCAAGGGATACCATCCCTTGCATCCCTTTTCACGCTGCTGCTCTGTACGAGGCTGTTACTCTGCTTTCGCTCATCTTAATAGAAAGTAAA
>ODAI013548937.1_pt1 | contig 18546 bp, 9 predicted proteins | sample 1539321 | NCBI WGS metagenome assembly ODAI01 (sample SAMN02144231, study PRJEB22623) | gut metagenome | biome: sheep rumen | host: Ovis aries | place: New Zealand
CCAGGAGACCAACCGCGGCAGCGTCGATGCCCAGGTGGACGAGCGTACCCTCCGCGAGATCTATCTCAAGCCATTTGAGAGCGCTGTCGTCAAGGGCGGTGCCATGAGCGTCATGCCGGCTTACAACAAGGTCAACGGCGACTACTGCTCCGAGAACGAGCACCTGCTCAACGAAATCCTCCGCGGCGAATGGGGCTTCAAGGGCTTCACCGTCTCCGACTGGGGCGGCACGCACAGCACCATGGGCGCCATGCTCCACGGCCTCAACGTCCAGATGACGGGCAGCAACTACCTCGGCAAGCCGGTCATTGACTCCATCGCTACCGGCGCCCTGACCGAAGACCTCGTCGACGAGAAGGTCCGCCAGATCCTCCGCGTCCGCTTCGCCATCGAGGCGATTCCGGATGATGTCGCCAACACCGAGATGACTTCCAAGCCTGAGCAGCAGAAGATCGCCTACCAGGTCGCCCAGAAGTCCATCGTCCTTCTCAAGAACCAGGGCAATGTCCTCCCGCTGAAGAAGGATGTCAAGAAGATTGCCGTCGTCGGCCAGAATGCCGTCCTGAAGACCCAGTCCGGCGGTATGGGCGCCGGTGTCAAGGCTCTCTATGAAATCACCCCGCTCCAGGGTATCCAGAAACGTGCCGGCGACGCCGCAGAGGTTGTCTATGTGCCGGGGTACAAGAATTTCGGCGGACGCCGCTGGGGTCCTGCCGCCGCTACGCCGAACCCGCTGCAGGCCAGCGCCATCGATGAGCCGGCCGATCCGGCCCTCCTCGCCGAGGCTGTCGCCGCTGCCAAGGATGCCGATGTCGTCATCTTCTTCGGCGGTACCAACAAGAACATCGAGACCGAAGGTTCCGACCGTGCCAACATCAACCTCCCTACCGGTCAGGAAGAAGTCGTCAAGGCCCTCTATGAAGCCAACCGGAACCTCGTCACCGTGCTGATCTCCGGCGGTCCCTGCGACCTGCGCGTCCTCGAGCAGTACTCCCCGGCCATCGTCCAGGGCTGGTGGAACGGTACCGAAGGCGGCACCGCTCTCGCTGAGGTCCTCTTCGGCGACATCGCTCCGTCCGGCAAGCTTCCGTTCACCTTCCCGGCCAAACTGGAAGATTCCCCGGCCTTCGCGCTCGGCAACTTCCCGGACAAGACCCAGGGCGGCGACCTCTTCACCCTGATGTACCGTCAGGACCGCACCCAGATGACCCGCGAGCAGATCCAGGAAATGATGGCCAAGATGCCGAAACCGACCTCCAAGTATACCGAGGGTTCCCTCGTCGGCTACCGCTGGTTTGACACCAAGAACATCAAGCCGATGTATGCCTTCGGCCACGGCCTCTCCTATGTCGACTTCGGATACGGCGCCATGGAGGCTTCCGCTTCCAAGAAGGCCGTCAAGGTCACCTTCACCCTGACCAACAAGGGTGACATGCCGGCCGACGAAGTCGCCCAGCTCTATGTCCACCGCGTGGATGCCACCGTCGAGTGGCCGGCCAAGGAACTCAAGGCCTTCAAGCGTGTCAGCCTCGCCGCCGGTGAGACCAAGACCGTCACCCTCGAGATCCCCATGGAAGACCTCCGCTACTGGAATGTCGACAAGAACGCCTGGGATCTGGAGCACGGCAAGCTCGAACTCCTCCTCGGTTCCGCCTCCGACGATATCCGCCAGAAGGCTGAAGTCACGATCTAAACGATCCTCTCCAATGAATAAAAAAATGCGGCTCAACCGAGTCGCATTTTTTTATTTACCGGAACAGTAGCGGAAGCAACTGCACCAGGTCTCTTCGCCAGGAACGCCAGTTGTGGCCGTCGCCGGAATCATAATAGGTATAGGGCATCTTGCCCCGGTCCAGGGCCTCCATCAGGTTCCGGGCGCTGCGCAGGGCCATATCATTGTTGCCGGCTCCGATCCACATCAGATCATAGCCGGTTTCTTTCAACGGTCGCAGCGAGGCATCCGCTGCTTCCGGAGCGGCATTCATGATTCCGGAGCCCATGAAAGCGATCCCTCCGAAGAGGTCCGGATGATGTTCCAGCAGATACATCTCGTAGACACCGCCCATGGAAACGCCGCAAACAGCCCGGCCGGAGCGATCGGTACGCACGCTGTAATGCCGTTCGATAAACGGGATGATATTGCGTATCAGATCGTTGCAGAATTCCCCGCCGGAGGCGCCCCGGGGCGAACCCATCAATTCGAAATGACTCTTGGCTCCGGGAATCGGATTCATGACATGGGGCGCGGCCCATTGGTTGGGCATGGCGTTGACCATGACGACAATCATCGGGACGGCTTCTCCGGAGGCGATCTTGTGGCTCAGGATCTGCGGGAGACGCCCCATGTCGACCCAGGTGTCCTCGTCGTCCCCGCCGCCGGGAATCATGTAAAGGACCGGATACGACTTGTTCCGGTCGTAATCCGCCGGCAGCCATACATTCAGCCGGCGCGAGCCGCCGTATTCCGGAGAATCGTACCAGTGCGTTACGAAGTGACCGGCCGGAGCCCCCGTCAGCGCATAATCCGCACTGTCCGGTCCTTCGACCAGGAAGGAATTGTAATACTCGGAATAATTGCAGACCAGGTGCAAGTTGTGCGGATCGAGGACGCGGATGCCGTCCACTTCGAAATAATAAAAATAGAAATCCGGTGCCAGGTCACGGGCCGTGTAGGTCCAGGTACCATCTGCAGAACGAGTCATGGCGACATTTCCGCCGAGGTTGTACTCGTTGACACCCGGCAGGAAATCGCCGAAAAGACGTACTTCGGCCGCTTTTTCCGCCTTCAGGGAAAAGGTCACATCCGCACCGTTGACGGCGGGTTCATAGCGGCTGCCCGGATACTGGGCCATGCAAGGCAGTGCGCAAAGCACAGCCGCCAGGAGGATCATTGTCCGTTTCATATCATTCAAATCAAAAGAGGTGGCGAGAGCCTCGCCACCTCAATCTATCAACCTATCAGTATTATTTCGTCCAACCCTCGTTCTGGGTCAAGCCGTCAGAACCGGTGTTTAGGTCGATGTAGGTCTGCGGGATCGGGAAGAGGTTGAATTTGATTTCACCCGAATCTTCAGCCCAGCGGCGGATGTCCGGATAAACCTGGTCACCAGCCTTGGCGTGATACATACCGTAGTTGTAGATACGGGCCTTCCACTCTTCCGGCTTCATGCGCAGGAAGGTCGCCCAGCGGAACTCTTCGTAAAGGAGTTCACGGCCGCGCTCATCGAGGATGGTGTCGATGGTGACGGTGCTGAACGGATTGGCGTGGGCACGCTCACGGACCGCGTTGACGGCCTTGGTCGCACCGGCGGTGTCACCGCTGCGGAGCAGCGCCTCGGCAAGGAGGAAGTAAGCCTCGGCGGAACGTGCAGCGTAACGGGAACGGTAGAAATTGACGTAACGGCCGAACCAACCGGCAGGCTGGGTCAGGTCATAGTCCCAGTTGCTGAACGGAGTCTCCTTGTACCAGATCGGGAAGAAGATACCGGCCAGTTCAGGCGTGGAGTGGTCGATATAGTCCCAGCCGAGTTTCTTCTCATACAGGGAGTGATTCTCGTCGCAGCAGAGGAATTCCGTGATGACGGTGACGTCCTCGACGTAGCGGAGGTCTTCGGTGGAGTTGTTGTTGTGCTCGGCGTCCCACATCGTATAGGAAGCATACCAGGTCGGGGTGCTCTGGGCCCAGCCGGTACCACCGTGGGAAGCAGGGCTCATTTCACCGCCATACTTCTTCGAGAATGCTTTCCAAGGACCGGCAGCGGCGCCTTCTTCCTTGTAAGGAGCAGCCCAGGTGTAGTCCTGGATGGCAGGGGTCAGACCGAGGGTGCAGTTGCGGCGACCGCGGTTGGCGTTGTAAGCGGAGTAGTTCGGTGCGCTGACCATGATCCAGACAGCCTCGGTATTGGCCGGGCTGATGATATTCTGGGCCACAAAGAGGTCAGACATGACGTTACCCTGCGGATAGGCGTTCGGAATGCCGTTCTGGGAACCGGAAGCACCCGGGACGCGGACACCGAAACGCTCTTTCATGAGCGGATGGTGCTCGGTAACCTCACGGGCATACTTGGCGGCCTCGGTGAAGTCGGCGTTAGAATTGGCCTCGACACCACGGGCCAGGAGGGCCTCGGCGAGGTACATGGCGGCAGCACCCTTGCCGGCACGGCCGTATTCAGCGGACACGTTCCAGGGAAGGACGTCATAAGCAGCCTTCAGATCCGTGACGACAGCATCGTAAACCTCTTTGCGAGGAGTACGGTCGTAAGCGAAGTTCGGGGTCTCTGTATATTCGAGGACCATCGGAACGGCGCCGAAGAGTTCTCCCAGACGGAGGTAGGAAAGACCACGGAGGAAGTGGGCTTCCGCAGCGACACGGGCTTTTTCGGCCTCGCTGCCCCACTGGACGGCGTCAATCTTGCTAAGGGCGAGGTTGGCATAGGAAGCGACCTTGTAGAACTTGTCCCAAAGGCTCTTCGGCAGGTTGGAGGTGGAAGACCAGGCAGCGGTGAAGTTGCTCATGTGGGAGTTGGCACCCAGCTGATACTTGTTGTCCGTCATGTCCGTACCCGTGGACATGTTGTACGTAAGACCCTGGCCGAAGTCATTCGGGAAATACAGTTCCTCGAATTCATAGTAACCGGTAAGGAGCGTATTGAGAACCTGGTCGCTCTTGTCGAAGGCATTGGCAACCGTCAGCTGGGCTTTCGGCTTTTCGGTGAGGAATTCGTCATCCGACACGCAGGAAACGGCAGAACCGGCCAGAAGCGCGACACCGACAAGACCCATGAGATATTTATTGGATTTCATTTCTCGTTACAGTGTTAAAGTGTTGACTAGAAAGTAATGTTGAGGCCGAGGGTGCAGGCGCGCGGGAGACCCATGCCGGAACCGGAACGGGACTGCGGATCGCTCATCTTCCACTTCGGAGCGATGTAGAAGAGGTTGCGGCCGGAGAGGGTGAGACGGGCGCTCTTGACGCCGATCTTGGAAGCGACGGAGCTCAGGTTGTAGGAAACGGAGAGATCCTGCAGGCGGACATGGCCGAAGGAGTTGTAGACCTGGTACTTGCTTTCGCTCACGTTCGGGGCCGGATAGGTGTTGTTCGGCTCCTGCGGGGTCCAGAACGGGATGTCATACGCCGTACAAGCTGCCGTGGTGTCGAAGGTGACATAGGCGAAGGTATTGTTGTCAAGACCGTAGCCGTTGCCGCCGAAGATACCCTGGAACATCATGTAGAACTGCCAGTTGCCATAGCGGAGGGTGTTGGCCCAGGACAGACGGAAGTTCTCGTCACGATAACCGAGGATGCGGCGGTCGTCGGAGGAAGGATTGAAGGTCTGCTCGCCGTCCTTGGTCAGGAAGATCGGGCGGCCGGCATAGGTGCCTTCCTGGAAGATGCCGTCGGTAGCATAGCCGTAGATCGCGCTCAGCGGTTCGCCGAGGAAGTAACCCTTGACGAGGTCGTCCTGGCCGTCACCATAGAGGTCGACGAGACGGTTGCGGTTGAGGGTGAACACGAAGTCGGAGGTCCAGGTCAGCTTGGCGCGCTTGACGTTGACGGTCGTCAGGTTGACTTCGATACCCTTGTTGTCGACGCGGCCCATGGTCGCATCCTGGGTGGTGATACCGGCCGTCATGACCGGGATGTCACGCTGGAAGATCTGGTCCGTGGTCTTGGAATAGTATGCATTGAGATCGACATGGATACGGCCCTTGAGGAAGTCAGCCTCGAAACCGCCGTTCCAGGACGTGGTGGTCTGCCATCCGAGGGTCGGGTTGCCGAGCTTGGAAAGCTTCTGGCCCCAGTGGATGTTGCCGCCGTAGTAGTTCGGAATGTTGCCGCCCTTGGCCACAGCGATGGTGGAGAGGGTGCCGTAAGGAGAAAGGGTCTGGGCGCCGTTCTTGCCCCAGGAGAGTTTCAGCTTCAGGAAGTCGAGCCACTTGACATTCTTCATGAAGTTCTCGTTGGTAACGGTCCACGCGCCGCCGAAGGCCGGGAAGTTACCCCACTTGTGCTCGGAACCGAAGACGGAGGAACCGTCGCGGCGGATGGAGGCGTTGAAGTGGTAGGTATCCTTATAGGAATAGATGAGACGGGCCAGGTAACCTACATCCGTGTGGAGGGAATAGGTCGGGTTGGTGATCGTCTTGTTGTCCGCATTCGCGAGGCCGTACCAGCCGAGGATGGTGTTGCCGGCGGAGACGAAACCGGAACCGCTTTCGGAATCGGAAGTGGATTCGGCGCTGTCACGGGTGTAGACGAGGGAGGCGCTCACATAGTGCTCGCCGAAAGCACGGGCATAAGAGAGGATGTTGTCGATGACCCAGTTCTCAGAGAGGGAGCTGCTGATCGAACCGTTCGCGTTGGAGAGGTTGTAGTATTCGGAAGTCTGGCCGATACCGTCCCAGTCGTTGGCGAGGAGGACCGGAGTGATGTCCTCGTGGGTGAAGCTGTAGTTCTTGGACTGGACCTTCGTATAGGAAGCGTTCAGGCGGTAGTTCAGGCCTTCGACCCACGGAATGTTGACGCTGACATAGCCGCCGAGGTTGAGGTTGAAGCGGCGGTTGTCCTTCTCACGGCCGTACTGGGTCTCCCACAGCGGGTTGACGGAGGAATTGTTGACACCTTCGACATAGTAACGGAGGGTCTTGCCGTCCTTCAGGTAAGGCTCCATGTACGGGGACTGCTTGAGGTTCGTGCTCGCGGAGATGTGGTCGTCCTTGGAGTTGGTGTAAGCCATGTTGGCACCGATCTCGATGTTGCTGGTCACATGCGTGCTGAGGTTCATCGAGACGTTGTTGCGGGCGAAATCGTTGCCGACAACCATACCGCGCTGGTCGGAACGGCCGAGGGAGACATAGTAGTTGGAGTTCTGCGTACGACCGGAGAAGCTCAGGTTGTAGTTCTGGGTGTAACCCATGCGGGTCACCATGTCATACCAGTCCGTGGTCTTGCCGGCCTTGTAATTGGCTTCCTCGAGGAAGGACATCCAGGAGGTGTCGGTCAGGTCGGAAACACCGATACGGGCGTTGCGGTATTTGATGTAGTTCTCCGGAGAGAGGAACTTCTGGCGATAAGAAGGGGTCGAGAACTGGTGGGAAGTCGAGAAGTTGATCATCGGCTTGCCTTCCTGACCTTTCTTCAGGGTGATCATGATGACACCGTTCGCAGCCTTGGAACCATAAGCGGCCAGGGAGGTCGCATCCTTGAGGACGCTGATCGACTCGATGGAAGTCTGGTCGATATCCTCGAGACGGCCAGTGAAGATGACACCGTTGACGACGAGAAGCGGAGAGGTGCTGGTGGAGTTGATGGAGCGGCGGCCACGGACCAGAACACTGGCGTTGCTGCCGACGGTTGCGGATTCAGCGCCCATGACGACACCGGAGAGACGGCCGCGAATCATGTCGGAGACATTGCTCAGGCCGAGGTCGGCGACCGGGGATTCGCTCATCTTGACGACATCCACGGAACCGGTGAAGTTCTTGGCACGGGTGGTACCGTAACCGATGACGACGACATCGTCGAGGATTTCCTGGGCGATGTTCAGACGGATGGTCAGATTGGTCTGGTCACCGACGGTAACTTCGACCTCGTCATAACCGACGCTGCTGACGACAAGGACGTCGCCCGGGGCGCAGGAAAGTTCAAATTTGCCGTCAACGTCGGTAGCGACACCGGTGGAGGTTCCCTTGATCATGACCGCGGCGCCGATGACGCCCTGGTCCGTATCATCGAGGACCACACCCTTGACGAGCTTGTTCTGAGCGAATAGCACGGGAAGGCTGAGGACGAAGCCACAAGCCGCCACGGCAACACGCCTGAGAAGTTGATGCATGTTCATCTTGTTTGTGTTAATTGGGTTAATATTAAGGTTGGTATCTGTTTCGGTGTCATTTTCAAAACGCGCAAAATTACGCAACCCGCATCCGTTCGGGCGCGCAGGATGGAAAGGATGTTTTACCATACGTTAAAGGACACAACCAAATCGACATACTGATACGCGAAATGTTAAAATATGCTTATATTTGCCCTTAACAGCAAAATTAACCATGAAAAAACTGATATTTGCTTTCATTCTGTTACTTTCCACGCTGCTGAACCTGCCGGCACAATCTTCTGTTCCACCCAGCATGGACCAGTTGTCGAATGCGAATGTAAGCAGCCTGGCTGAAGACAGTGAAGGATATATCTGGATCGGGACGGCCCGCGGGCTGAACCGGTACAACGGCAGCGCATATGTCGTCTACTACCAACAGGAAGGCGGACTTCCGGACGATTTCATCAGTTCGCTTTGCCCGGATACCGGAGGACGGCTCTGGGTCGGGACCGGTTCCGGCATCAGCCTGGTCCGCGACGGACAGGTGGACCCGGATTTCCGGATCGACGCCACGCGCGTCGCGCAGGTCCGCAGTTGGGATGAAGGGCACCTCCTGTTCTCCACCCGGCAGGGCCTGTACATGGCGGACAAGAACGGAACCCGCATCCAGCCGGTCCACCTCGACAGCAAACTGCTCTACAATACGTTCTTCATTACCCGGGACCGCCATGTCTGGATCCGGAACGTGAGCAACAATGCATTCACCATCCTCGACGAAAGTTTCCGGGTCATACGGGAGTTCCTTGTCAGTGGCCGGGAGATCGCCGGCACATTTGAAGACCGGGACGAGAGCATTTATTTCTATACAGGCAACGGTCTGCTCCGGTATGGCAGCGACGGACGGCAACTTCCCGTCGACAGCGCCATCCGGACCCGGACGGAGGGAAAACACATTCTTTTCCTGGTCCGGAAAGGAGAAGCGCTCCTGGCCGGAATCCGGAACGAAGGAATCCTGGACCTGTCTGACGGTTCCCGGGAGTGGCCGGAAGAATCCCTGACCGGCCTGCAGAACTGCATGGTCCTGGCGACAAAGGACAATCTCTGGCTCAGCCCGAACCGGCACGGCCTCCGCAACCTGTACATGCACGCCGACGACCACAGTATTCCACGGCCGGAACGGTTCGCTGCGGATGCCCTCAATATGTTTTATCCCATCGGAGGCGGACAGATCCTGGTCATTACCAACAAAGGCGTCTTCCGCCAGCACATCCGGTCCGGCTCCTGGGAGACGCTGGAAGGACCCGGCATCAACGGTGAAGACAAACTGGGCATCACCCTGCTCGACAAACGCGGCCATCTCTGGATCCAGCACAACTATGACGAAATCCGGAAATACGCCATCCAGGGGAACCGGCTGGACCTGAAGGGCATCTGGCCCATCGAGCCGACCAACTCCATCTGGAACGATGCCACCGGGAATGTCTGCCTGCTGCAGAGCGAAAGCATCCTCCGATTCACGCCGGACAACCGGCAGGAACGGCTGGAGACCCATGGACATCCGGAATTCTGGTTCTGCGGACAGTTCGCATCGGGGAAACCGTATTTTCTCGCCGATGACGCCGTCTGGTTCCTGGAAGCGGACAGCCGGTTCGAGAAATGGGATCTCAATTTACAGGAGCCTACCTGCATCTGGGAAGACGGCAACGGAGACTGGTGGATCGGAACCCGCCATACGGGAATCTGGCACTATGTCCTGTCGGACAGATCGCTCCGTCCCGTCAACATGGGCGGCGAAGATGTCGACCGGTACATCATGTCCATTGCAGGCGACCGGGACGGCAACATCTGGGCCTCGACGCGGTTCGATTATGTCCGGATATCGCAAAACGGAGAGAACGTCCAGTTTCTGAAGAATCCGGATGAAAATGCGATCGGAAACAACACGAACAGCATTGCCGTAACGGAAAACGGAACCGTCCTTTTCGGAAGCCAGCGGGCATTCACCTATTTTCTGGCCAATGCTTCGGTACAGACCGGCCGGATACCCCTGACGCTGGACCGGCTGATTCTCAACGGAGAGACGGTGCTTGACCGGCTCCCGGAATCCGCCGTATTTGACCACACGGTCCGACAGATGGTCTTTTACTTCTCCGGGAAGAATTTCGATCCCGGTTTCCAACCCGGTTACCAATACCGGCTGGACGGCTATGATACCGGTTGGATCGACGCCGGCCAGACCCCCCGGGCAGGTTTTTCCGGCCTGCGCAGCGGCCGGTACACGTTCCGCGTACGGGTCCGGCAACAGGATGGTTCCTGGAGTCCGGATGAACTTACCCTTCCCTTCCGGATCAAGCCGTCCCCCTGGCTTTCCTGGACGGCAGTCCTGCTGTACCTGGCGGTTCTTCTGGGACTGCTGCTCCTGGGGATCCGGCAATTCATCCGTTTCCGCCTCAATAAGGAGAAACTGGAATTGTCCGAACAGGAAAAGAAACTGGCCGAGCAGATCAGCCAGGAACGAACCACTTTCTTCACCAATGTTTCCCATGAATTCCGGACCCCGCTCTCGCTGATTTACGGACCGGTCAAGGAACTGGGCAAATCCCCCTCCCTGTCCGAGGAAGACCGGAAACTGGTCGGCATCATCGAACGGAACTCGGAACGCATGCTCCGCCTGACCGACCAGTTGCTGCATTTCAGCCAGTCGCGGGACAATCGTGACAAGCTTTCCGTGATGCAAACGGACCTGAGCATCCTGCTCCGCCGGATGCTGAAGAATTTCGAATACATGTTCCGCCAGAAAAACTTGCGCGTCACCACCGGTATCCCGGCGGAGACGCCGGTCTACTGCGACCGGGAAAAGGTGGAGCGAATCGTTTTCAATCTGCTCAGCAATGCGGTCAAGTACACGCCCGAGCATGGGGAAATCCACGTCGAGATAACCCGTGAGGCGGAAGAAGTGGCCATTTCCGTCGCCGACACCGGCATCGGCATCAGTCCGGACAAGGCGGAACGCATCTTTGAACGCTTCGAGCGGCTTGGCGAACAGGTCGGTACGGACATCCCGTCGGGCTTCGGCATCGGCCTGAATTACGCGAAGCACCTGGCTGTAATCCACAAAGGCGACCTGACGGTCCGGCCGAACGATCCGATCGGTTCCGTCTTCACCTTCCGCTTCCCTGCCAGCAAAGACAAGTATTCGGATGACGTCATCTGGGAAGAGGAAACCACCGGGTCGGCCGTTCCGACAACGACGGAGCAGCCGGACGGACCAGGAGAAAAAGCCGGCATCCTGATCGTCGAAGACAATGCCGACATGCGGGAGTACATCCGTGGCTTCCTCGGAAAGGAATACAACATCATGACGGCCGGCGACGGCGAAGAAGCCTGGAACCTGATCCGTCTCAGCCTGCCGGATCTCATTGTCAGCGATGTCATGATGCCCTACAAGGATGGTTATACGCTTTGCAAGGAATTGAAGAACGATCCGGAATACTGCCATATACCGGTTATCCTCCTGACGGCGAAGGCCGACATGGAAAACCAGATCCACGGACTCAACCTCGGCGCGGACGGATACCTGGGCAAACCGTTCGATCCAGCCTACCTGACCGCCCTGGTCCGGAACCTGCTGTCCGGACGGAAACGGCTGCAGGGGCTTCTCCGCGAGCAGACTTCGGCGACAGAAGGACAGATCGAAACCCTTGAAATCAACGCACAGGACAAGACCTTCCTTGAACGGTGCTACAAGATCATCGACGAGCATATCGGTGAAGAGGACTTCGGCGTTACCGCCCTTTCCATGGAGATGGGCATGAGCCGGACCAGCATCTTCTCGAAACTCAAGGCCCTTGTGGGACAGTCCCCGCAGGCTTTCCTGAACGACTATCGACTCAACCGGGCGATGGAACTGCTGAAAAGCCACAAATACAATGTCAGCGAAGTAGGCTACAAGGTCGGATTCAGCACCCTGACCGGCTTCTCCCGCGCCTTCAAGAACAAGTTCGGGATTCCGCCCAGCCTGGTCTGAACATCCGGGGCATTTTTTTAGCGATTCGGCACATAGTATTTGAGGACGTTCCTTTATTTTTGTATAAAAAAATGTACCATGCGTAAACTCTTTCCTGTCATCGCGGCGGCAACGGCCCTGCTGCTGTCCTGCGGTCCGCGTCCGGCCGCAGAAGTCGAAAAGACCGACCTGTTCACCATCGTCGGCGACAACGGCCTGATGGTCAATGCCCTTGAAATCACCGTCAAGGATGGCCGTTCCCTCAAGGGGCTGACGGCAGCCGACTTCGATCTGGTCAACAACGTCGTCGGCACCTTCATCGATCCGGCCACGGGCGGCGCGCCCGAAGATTATCCGGACGACGGCATTACCGTCACCCGCAAGAAGAATGTCCTCCGCATCGAGGCCAAGCCTTTCAACATCAACGGAAAGTCCGGCGAGCGCTTCCGCCGCCTGCCCTGGGAACTCCGCTGCAGCGCCGACTCTGCGCTCAACGTGCGGGGCGACCAGTTTGAGGGTGAGCGCCACATCGCCGTCCTCGACGACTGTATCCATGGTACCTTCACCTATGCCGGCCTGACCCGGGAATACATGCTCTACCTGCCCAAGGACGAGCAAGGCAACGTCATTCCGAACGTTCCGCTGATGGTCTGGCAGATCGGCGGCGGCGAATACAACCGCGACATGATGACTGTCGCTACGGCTAACCGCTGCCTGGTGTCCCTTGCCACCGAAGGAATCCCCTGCGCAGCCCTTGTCTTCGCCCTCGCGAATCCGAACTATTCCTACAGCGCTTCCCTCTTCCCGGAGAAGATTGAACTGATCGACCGGAACAACGCCCTCCAGATGGCTTTCATCGACACGCTGATCGCCGAGGGCAAAGTGGATGGCGACCACCTCTACTGCGCCGGCGCCTCGAGCGGCGGCGGCTGCACCATGCGATTCATGATGCAGTTCCCGGACCGTTTCGCTGCAGCCATCCCGTGCTGTGCCATGGACCCGATCGTCCCGATCCATCAGGTGGAGGAAAAATATGAAGGACAGTTCGCAGACGATATCACCCAGGCGTTCCAGGGCCAGGTCTACAAATGGAACGGAACCGACATGGCTCTCGCGGACATCGATACCGAGGCCTTTGTCAAGCTTCCGATGTATTTCGTCCACGCTGCCTCCGACCGCACCTGCAAGGTCGCCAGCACCTACTCCTATTTCGAAGCGCGCAAGCGGCTCGGCGCCACCCAGGACCAGATGAAGATTTACTCCGACGAGGAAATGGCCGCCTACGGAATTCCCGTCATGATCGCCCACTTCTCCTGGGTCCCGCTTCTGGACGACTATTCCGAAGGCAGCCCGATGCGCTGGATGCTCAACCATTAATCTGCAGACATGAAAAAACTTCTGTTGATGACACTCCTGCTTCTGCCGTTGGTTCCCATCGGCTGTGGCAAAGATACTCCGGAGGAAGAAGAGGTACCCGAGATCGTAAAAACCAAGCCCACCATCAAGAAAGACATGTCGTGCCCGAGTACAGCCATGAAAAGAGGCGTTCCTTTCAGCATCTGGCTGCCACCGACGTACGATGCGTCCAAGTCGTATCCCATCCTGTACTTGCTGCACGGGTATGAATGGGATGTCGCTACCGCCCACAACGGATGGCTGGAGAAAGGAAATCTCAGCAGCATTGCAACACAATATGTCCGCGACGGCGGCGTACCCATGATCGTCGTGACCCCCAACTGTCCCAATGACTTTTATCGCGACAGTCCGGGCGGAGACCAGTACGAGACGTTTTTCATCCAGGAATTCATCCCGTACATCGAGAAGGAATTCCACGGCAACGGAAAACGGGCGATCGCCGGGCTTTCCATGGGCGGCTACGGAACGCTGTACCATGGTTTCCGACATCCGGACCTGTTTACGATCATGTATGCCATGTCTCCTGCAACCAGCACATGGGGTGAACCCAAGCCGACACTGGCCGAACTCGTTTCAACCTGCGACAAGGACAAGTTGCCGAAAATCACCATCGAAACCGGGACGGGTGACATGACCGTATCGTTGTCATCCGTAGAGAGTTTCGTCGACCTGGTCAAGGGCGCGGGGATTTCCGTCGCTTTCGAAACCCGCGGCGGCGGTCACGACTGGACCTTCTGGCAGATCTGCCTGCCCAAGGCCCTCAAGAAAGCCGGAGAATCCTTCAAATAGAGGCATCAACCAAGCACACGAAAAAAGTTACCCAATGGTAGACTCTTTTTCGTGTGCTACTGTTTCCGTCGGCAATTATTCTGTCATTATCTCGTATTAAAAGCCGTAACGCGGCATGGTCTTCCCGCCGGAGTTGTTGAACCTAAATGATATATCCAGCAAGAAATATCGCCCGTAGACCGGTGTCCAGGAATGGGTAATCGATGACGGTCCCACGAAGATGTTGTACACGGATCCCCCACGCAGCAAGTCCACGCCGCGGATGCCGATCTTCAGCGTCTTTTTCATCAGATAGATACCGGCTGAGACATTCAGCCGCTGGATGTCCATGTTCCGGGAAGGGACCGCCAAATCACGGAACGGCTGCCAGGTATAGGTCCCGCTGAAGTAAGCGTGACGCAGGAAATCAGCCTTGAATTCGAGATCCATATTGCTCCGGACCGCACTCCGGTCCATCTGCCCTTTTCCACTTTTAGCACGGATATAGGATAAATCCTCAGAGAAAGAAACAGTTGCACTTTTCCATAGCGGTGCAGTGATCGTCATCGTCAGTCGCGGCGTCCATTCTGTCGTCCGGTCCAGCAACTCCCCGAAATACTGCGGCGTCAACCGGAAGGACAAATTGGGAATGACGGTCACGCTGGGCTTGAAACGACCGGAAAGCAAGCTCATCCGGCTGGAAGCATTCATGCTGACACCTGCACGTAAGGCATAATCCGCATTCTCAGAACGAAGCAGTGAAGCTCCTGCCGGAACATCGTAACCATCATAGTCGTCCAGAACGGTACCGTTCCGATAGAAAAGCGTCCGATGGACAATCGGATGCCGGTCATACTGAATGTTGGCAGACCAGGTCACTCTCCACTTCCCCACGCCATTGAGCACGTTCTTGCCGACGCTGATTCTCCACGATTGCATTTGTTTCAAGTCCGGATTGCCGGCAATCAGTGCAAGAGGGTACGTATCGTCAATCCGTCGCCGCAACTGTTCGACGGAAGGAAGCAAGGTCGTGGAAGAGATACCCCAAGTCATAGATCGCAAACGGAAAGTCAAGAAAGGCAATACACTGACATAGGTTTTGTTTCCTGACATGGATGCAGGGAGGCGCTCCCGGTCTTTAATCCGGTCCATTGAAAAAGTCAGTAAAAAATTAATGACAGGTACGGTTTCCCATCCCGTCTGGTAATTGGATTCCAAAGAAAAATTGTGTTTCCAGCCAGAATACGTAAAATCATACGTGTTTGCAACGTTCACAGCGCTTTCCGCGAAACCTGGCCAGTCATACGCCTGCTGTTTCCGGTTCTGAAGGGAATAACTGATGGAGTAACGACCTGTCACACTTAGGACCCGGCGTTCCTTTCTATAATTATACAGACGCTTATTCGTCGATACGCGCCACTCTTGAGACAACGTGTTTCCCTCCTTGGTCAGGAAACGACGCGTATAAGAAGAGGACAATGTATCCAGGTTCCAGGAATCCAGATCATTGCGTCCAACCTGCATGTACAGGTTGATTCGCGGCAACGCTTTTCCATTCCGGTTTTTGAATTGTACACTCATGTCCTCCGAAAGTTCCCATTGACGGGTCCCGGAATGATTCACTTCATTTCTGGTCATTGGAGCATGGCCCAGATAGGAAGTCAAACCGGTCGTCTGCCCGTTCGACCGGTTTTGTGAGAGGCGAAAATTCTGAGTCCACTGGAGGAGAAGATGATCACCGGTCCGATAATTGGCGACCGTATGCAATGAATGGCTGCCTATGGATCCCGATGAGACTGACTCATCTTCTACCGTGTGGCCCGGGATGCCGCCAATCTCAAAATATTCTTCAAGCCGACGACGGCGGCTCCGAGTCTTTTCCTGCTCATACGTATACGACACAGAGATGCCGTTCCCATACAAGGGACTCACCCAGAAACGGCTGAAGCCCAAACTGATACCCGAATTCTCCCGGTAAGAAGACTGGGGCCCGGGGGCCAACGTGATCGCACTGGACCGAAGACCGACATTGTTGGTAACGAAATCCGCGGACAATTGTTTCAATTCCGAAAAGAAATGGGCATTCGTCCCCGCCGCATAGCGGTATTGCAAGGCGCTGTCTTCCTTGCGCTGCTGGTCTGCACCGGCAATCGCCCGCACCTGAAGGTCCGTCGTACTGAAAATCGGTTCTTTCGTCCGGATGTTGATAACGCGCTGCTTTTCCCGCTCGATGCCATCAAGCACTTCCTGCGGATCCTTTTCGTCATAAACTTCCATCGTAACGACCTGGTCCGCCTTCAGGTTCTCCACAGAAGCCATCGGATCCAGACCGAAAACCAGCGCACCGTTGACATAGGAGCGGCGAACCGCCTTTCCGACAATGACAATCTGCCCGTTTTTCAACTCCACACCGGGGAAACGACTGAGCATATCGATTGCAAAATCATCGCTTTGAAGCGCAACTGCAACTGCATTGTAGATCAAAGTATCCCCATGCTGGATTACCGCAGGTATCTCATCCGTCACCACAGCCGCGTTCAATTGCCGTATTTTGTTCGAAAAAGGGATGATGACGACATTTTCACCGGGGACGAGATCAATGGACTCAGAGAAAGGCTCATAATCCAGGTAACTGGTCATGAGACGTACCGGTCCGGGAGATAATTCCTTAAAGGAAAAAGAACCGGTCGAATTCGTTTTGGTTTTCAACGTATCTCCCTTGATTACCAGCATGATTTCCTTATCGACGATGGGAAAATCAAGATGTATGACGGAATCCAGATGCCTCATTTCCTGCATTTCAATCATACGTCCGGCAATCGAGGATCCGGCTTCCTGGGCTTCTGAAAGCACTACCCGGGAAACGATCACCAGCAAAACCAATACGAATCTTTTCATAGCCTACTCTTCGGAATCATTCTGAAGCAGGCTGAACATCAGAAAGTCATTGCTTTGGGCACAACGAACATAGCGTGCATCTACAACGATTTGCTGATCCTGTATCTTGACTCCTGGAAAACGGCGAAGTCGGGAGACCGCATGAGGCTCTTCAATTGTCATAGGATTATAACAAATCAATTTATGTCCATCTTGCTCTACTTGATGTTCATCCGAATTTCCCTGTATTTTCAACAATTCGGAAAAAGAAACCATCACAATATTCTCGCCTGGCATCAATTCGAAGTCTCCGCACACGGAAGCCATCGGTACAAAATCAATCGCTATCTGTACTGGCCCGGATGGAAGATTCTTAAATGAAAAGGTCCCCGCCTCATTCGTTCTGGTTCTTAAAGTGTCACCCCGGGCAATCAACGTAATGACAGCCTTGGACGCAGGGACATTCATAATAGAGGGGGATTCTTCATAAAAGCCGTCACGATCCCGTGACCCCATTTGTGTCAAAATCATGACACTCCCCGTAACTTCCGACTCCTGATTCCCGGACTGCCCTTGCATATCGAGACATAACACTGTTGAGAACAGCACCAGAAAAAAAACATGAATAATCTTACTACGACTCATCGCTAGAATCATCATTAAAACCATAAACCCTCCACGTGCATGCAGTATATCCATCAGTATTGATGGGACAATAGTACTCCAAGCTTATAGGAAAAGATATTGGATAATAATCCTCTCGACAAAATGCATTATCATTGCCATCTATCATTCCATAAACGACGTCACCGCAACGGACAATTAACGTGTGAAAATACAATGCATAATCATTTGTATGTGAAGCAAAGGAACACTCTACAGAAACCGCGTTCCTTATATTATAATTGTTTGGGAGAGCAATAGGATCACTACAAGGATTATCTGTATCAGAAGCATGGCTAAATAAAACTCCAGAAGCAATAATGGAACGATTCCAATTTGGATCAACCTCTTGAGTATGAGTAGCAGAAAGTTTTACATCATCCTTAGAATTCAGTATCTGCAAAGAATGTTCAACGAGATCATATTCCTGTAAAGAAACACCTTCTTCCAGCGCTCTTTCCCGTTCAAAAGCAAGAATGACAGAATCGCCCCTTATTATCAAGTCATTATCATTAATATGACGGATGGAAGAATCAGTTTGGAGGTCAGCAGGATTGATTGAGGCGCGATCTATATCTATCTCAATGTCATTAAAAGAACAAGAATATAATAGCAAGGAAATTGCCATAAAAAATAATGATCTGATTCTCATAACTACAACAAGCTAATCAGAAAACAATAATACAATTAAAACAGAGGGGCTGCACCTATTGGATTTCTAAAGAAAGCAGCCCCTCTGTTCGATTGGAATAATGCTACTTGAAGAGCAGGCGGGCGAAGGTGTTCAGGTACAGACGCCAGTTCTTCCAGACGTGCGCATCCTCGCTCACATACAGCGTGTGCTCCATGCCCAGCTTCGTCAGGTGCTCGTCAAGAATCTTCGAACCGTTGTACGCGCCGGTGTCTTCCTTGCCCACACCGATCCAGTACAGCTTGTAGCCGGCCTTCTTGATTCCCTCAAGCTGGCTGTCGAGCTCCTCGCTCTCGCGGATACCGCAG
>ODAI012114876.1_pt1 | contig 18544 bp, 20 predicted proteins | sample 1539321 | NCBI WGS metagenome assembly ODAI01 (sample SAMN02144231, study PRJEB22623) | gut metagenome | biome: sheep rumen | host: Ovis aries | place: New Zealand
CGCTTATTCTTAAGTAAAATAGTCCAATCCCGGCCTCAGTGACCCCTGATCTCCTGTCTCATGAAGCCCACATAGGAGATCGTGAATGCCGCGAAGGTCAGCGCGAGCAGCCCGACCAGGTGAGGCCACACCAGAAGCATGCTCTGCCCAAGGGACAGGTAGCTGCTCAGGGCGCCTGCCAGCTGCGCGTAGGTCACGGCGTTGATCGCTCTTGCCGCAGGATTCATCAGGACTGAGCTTGCCTCCGAATACAGGAAATACGGAGAGATGCGGTTCAGATTATTGTTCAGGTTGTAGTTGGCAAATGAATTGACTGCCTGCTGGTACTCCGTATTGACCGGATATGCCGCGTTGGCAATGATGCCGGCCAGAAGACTCATGAAGATCGCGAAGAACAGCCACAGCGCGATCGATGCAAGCGCCGACGTCGCTGCATGCCGGGCAATGACCGAGAACAGCATGGCCATCGCCAGCCAGAAGCAGATGTACACGATCGTATAGAACAGGAATACCACCACGCGGATGATCTCCTCCTGGCTGGGACGTATTCCGGATGCCAGGAAGCCCGCGCATCCGACCGCGATCCCGGTACTCAGCACCATAACCGTGATCAGAGTCGCTGACGCGAGAAACTTTCCTATAATAATAGAATCCCTGTAGATCGGCTGCGAGACCAGGCGGTTCAGCGTACCGTTATTCTTCTCCGCATTGATCGCGTCAAATCCCAGGATCAGCCCGATGAACGGACCGATCAGGGCGATCAGCGACATGTAGGACGGGATGGAGCTGCCTCCCATGGTATACAGCTTCAGGAACATGAAGGTCGTGTCAAATGAAGCCTTCGGGTCAGCTGCCGCGTTTCGGATCGCACTTGTGATCCCCGTGACGGAGCCGTATACGCTCGCGATGGTCATCGCCAGTACAAGAACCAGGATGATGATAAACCTCTTGCTGTTCACATGGTCCGCCATCTCCTTGTGATACAGCGCGCTCAGGCTGTGATAGCGCACGTTCCCTGCCTTATTTTCCTGCGCGGCCGAAGCGGTGCTTTCTGCTGCCTTTGCCATTGTTCTCACCCCTTTCTTCCTTATCGGCTTCTTCAAAATAAACCCTGTAGATCTCGTCAAGGTCTCCGCCCTTCTGGTGCATGTGAAGAAGCTTGTAGCCGTTTCTGCCCAGGAATCCGGTTATCTCCAGACGCAGATCTTCCGAAGAACTGATCACGAAGGTATTGCCTTCCTTGGAGACTCCCGTAACGCTCTTCATTGCGCCGATATATCCGAGGAACCTGTCATCACAGGGCTCCGCCTCGATCTCCAGCGTGTAATGCCCTCTGGAAGCGATCTGGCTTCCCAGCTCTGTGATGCCGCCGCAGGCGATCAGGCTTCCGTCTACGAAGATGCCCACCCGGTCGCAGATCTGCTGGATCTGGTAGAGCTGATGGCTCGATACAAGGATCGTCTTGCCGTCCTTCACGCTCAGTTCCTTGATCAGCTCCAGAAACTCTCTCATACCTTCCGGATCCAGTCCCAGCGTCGGCTCATCCATGATGATGACCTCGGGATCCTTGATCAGAATGTCCGCGATCGCCAGTCTCTGGCGCATGCCTTTTGAATAGGTCCCTGTCTTCTGGTCGGCTGCGTGCGTCATTCCGACTCTCTCCAGAAGCCGGTCAATGAGAGGATCGATCTCTTTCTCCGGAAGGCCGTTCAGTCTGGCTGTGAAACGCAGATTCTCTCTGCCTGTCATGTCACTGTAGAATCCGGCGTTGTCCGGAAGGTATCCCGTGATGCGCTTCACGTGCATGGACTCTCTCGTGCAGTCGTGTCCGTCGATCAGCGCATTTCCAAGGGTCGGCTCCGTCAGCCCCAGGAGCATCAGTATCGTTGTTGTCTTTCCCGCACCGTTCGGTCCCAGAAGTCCGAAGATCTCTCCTCTCCTGATCTCAAGGTTCAGGTGATTTACCGCAACCTTCGTGCCATATGCTTTGGTCAGGTCCCGGGTACGGATAATGATTGAATCCGCCATAATTATCTCCTGCCAAATCTGCGAATGATCAGTGCCAGCCCTGCTACGAGAGCAGCTATGATCGCCACCGCGACGATTCCCCAGCTGGTATGGTTCTGTACGGATACTCTGAGGTCGCATTCAGATGAGACCGCGTCATTGGATGCCGTGATGGCAGTGACATAGTCGCCGAGGATCGCATCCTTTGCAGGTGTGATATGCGCTGTAACTTCAACGCTCTGTCCTGCCGGTATGCTGTCGACGGTATCCTGGTCAAATGTGACCTCCCAGTCTGTAGAGGCCTGCGCTTTCAGCGCCACCTGGTTCAGATCGATGTTACCGGTATTCTGAAGGGACAGTGTCACATCCTTTGTCTCTCCCGCATAGGTCTTGACCATGAGATTGCCGGTCGGTGTCGTTGCAGTCAGCGCATAGGTACCGGTGATCTTGATCGTGACCGGAAGCTCCAGCTTCTCCTCAGCGCTCTGCGCCGTCAGAGTGACCGGGTATTCCCCTGCTGCCACATTCTGGGACGGAGTTATGTCGACTGTGATGGTTGAACTTGTTCCGGCGTCGATCGGGACAGACGATGTTGCGCTGCCGGCGTCAGACGGAGTAAATGATACGGACCATCCCTCCGGAGCTCCGGATGCGGACAGTGAATACGTCTGATTCTCCGCGCTGTTATTGGTAAGGGTGGCTGTATAGCTGAACTTGGTCCCGGAGGTCCCTTCCTGCTCGGCGTAATCCGTCGTAAAGTCACCGCCTCCGATCATCTTCTCTTCCGCGTCGACCTTGACCGTCAGCTCCAGGTCTTCGTCCACTTCCCCGCCTTTGGCGTTGAGAGTGACCGTATAAGTATCTTCTGCTGTATCTTCAGGAATTGTCAGCGAATAGCTGAGTGAGGGGGAGTCTTCCCTGGTCTGCTCCGCGCCTACATGGACCATGGAAACTTCATCAGAACTGCCCTTAAAGCTGCCCGACCATCCGTCAGGGAGGTCTTTCACGCTCAGAGACACGTTGGTCTCATCTGAGCCTGTGTTCGTGATATAGAGTGTAAATGTTGAGGTGTCGCCGGGTTTCATCGTAACGCCCGGATAATCCGTGCTGAAGATCACCTCGGATGCCTGAGAGGCTTCTGTCTTCACCGTTTCCGTTTCTTCCTCATCCGCATATGCGCGGGCCGGGATCATAAGAGATACCGTCAGAGCACCTGCTGCCAGCAGTCCAAGCGCAGCCCGGACTCTCTTCTGCGTCAGAATCTTTGTTCCCATTTCCATGATACACTTCTCCTTTTCTTCCCCGGCTTCACAGCCGTTTTTATTTCTTCAGGAAACAATGTAGGAGCAATCTGTGACGCAATTTACACTTTTCTGTGTTTTAAATGTGAACGAAATGTATATAAATGCACAAAACAGGGTATATGCAGCCGCCGCATGGCAGTCACACATACCCTGGATTATTTACTGTTTATTCAGCTGACGGACCTGCTGTTTGTCCGGCAGGCGGGCCTGCTGCCGCTTTACAGATCAAGCTTCGGAATGGAGGCAAATCCTCTCTCCAGATCCGCGTCGGTCGGAATGTAATCGCTCATGGATCCATCGTTGTATTTCTCATATGCAACCATGTCGAAATAACCGGTTCCGGTAAGACCGAAGATGATGGTCTTCTCCTCTCCCGTCTCCTTGCACCTGAGCGCTTCGTCGATCGCCGCGCGGATCGCGTGGCTGGACTCCGGTGCCGGCAGGATACCCTCGGTGCGGGCAAAGAGCTCCGCAGCCTCGAATACGGACGTCTGCTCAACGGAGACCGCCCTCATATATCCGTCCGCGTACAGCTGGGACAGGACCGGGCTCATGCCGTGGAACCTGAGGCCTCCGGCGTGGTTTGCCGACGGAATGAAATCATGGCCGAGCGTATACATCTTCGCCAGCGGCGTTACCATACCCGTATCGCAGAAGTCATAGACATAACGTCCGCGTGTGAAGCTCGGACAGGATGCCGGCTCGATAGCTATGATGTCGTAATCCGCCTCTCCGCGAAGCTTCTCACCCATGAACGGTGCGATCAGTCCGCCCAGATTGGATCCGCCGCCTGCGCAGCCGATGACCATATCCGGTTTGATGCCGTATTTGTCGCAGGCAGCCTTGGTCTCAAGACCGATGATGCTCTGATGCAGCAGTACCTGATTCAGAACACTGCCCAGCACATAGCGGTAGCCTTCCGACTGTGTCGCTACCTCGACCGCTTCCGAGATCGCGCAGCCCAGAGATCCGGTGGTTCCGGGATGGGCTTTCAGGATCTTTCTTCCCACTTCCGTCGTCATAGAGGGCGAAGGAGTGACAGACGCTCCGTAGGTCCGCATGACTTCACGGCGGAAAGGCTTCTGCTCATAGGAGACCTTGACCATGAAGACCTTGCAGTCCAGGCCGAAGAACGCGCAGGCCATGGACAGAGCAGTTCCCCACTGCCCGGCTCCGGTCTCGGTCGTCACGCCCTTGAGCCCCTGCTTCTTCGCGTAATAAGCCTGCGCGATCGCGGAGTTGAGTTTGTGGCTTCCCGAGGTATTGTTTCCCTCGAATTTGTAATAGATATGTGCCGGAGTATCCAGTGCCTTCTCCAGGAAGGTCGCGTGGGTCAGCGGCGACGGACGGTACATCTTGTAGAAGTCATAGATCTCCTGAGGGATCGGGATATATGCGTCTGTTTCGTTCAGCTCCTGCTCACACAGTTCTTTGCAGAAAACAGGTGCCAGATCCTCTGCGGTCATGGGCTTCAGAGTTCCGGGATGAAGCAGCGGCGCCGGCTTGTTCTTCATATCCGCGCGCACATTGTACCAGAACTTCGGGATCTCATTTTCCTCAAGATAGATCTTATACGGACTATTCGGTGTACTCATGTCTCTTTCTCCTTTCATGGCAGGACAGGACATAAAAAACCCTGTCCATCTACGGTTTTTCGTAGGGACAGGGGATCATTCTCCTGCGGTGCCACCCAACTTGGCGCATCCTGCGCCCACTCATGCATACATAACAATATGCCGGATATTGTTAACGAAGATCCCTCTCCGTCGCACCTACTGACTGACGTCAGTTCGGATTGCCCTCAGAAGCCCATTCGGAATACATGTTCTGCCGCGGTCACACTCTCTGCGGCTCCCTGAAAGAACAGCGGTAAACTTACTATTTCTTCTTCAACGGTTTAAAGCATCATAACACAATGCCGGCTCCCGGTCAAGCAATTACAATGAGAATAATATCAGCAGTAGCGGTCTCTGTGTGACTGGATCTGTCCTTCCAGGGAGGCGATCCGGTGATAGGGAGCCTGGTGCGCTTCTATGCAGCTGCGCGCCTGGTCGATGTACTCCGGCTCGATCAGCAGACTCATCCCGCAGGACAGGTCCCCCTGGATCGCCCGCGGCGCAGGCGCGATCCGGTTGGGGATATTGTCCTTGAGCAGAAGATCTCTCAGTGCCAGCCCCTGCTCATAATTTGCAAAAAGAATATAATATCGTAGTTTCATCTTCTGTACTGTCCCAGTTTGCACAAGTGTCAGGCACTTGTTCATGTTCATCAGGAAAGCATCTCGATGAATGCCCCGATCCTGGTGCGAAGCTGTCCTGCGTCTGCATCCTCATAGTCCGTCTCAAGGCTCAGTACCGGGATTCCGGCTTCCTTGAGGGCTCTTGAAACAGCATACTTCTCGGTATCATACAGGCAGCAGAACTTCAGGCTGCAGTCGATGACGCCGTCGACCTGGTATTCTTTCGCCAGGCGCAGGATATCATCGATCCTGCCTGTGTTCGGCGTGAAGCAGGCACAGTTGGTCTTCATATAGCGCTCTGACAGAGCCATGAACTGCTCATCGAGCGTGGTCTTCGTCTCGTCGACCAGGTTCTCGAAATAACGGGTGCCGGTGCACATCTCTTCGCAGACGACAGCGCCGCCGCTGGTCTCGATGATGTTGTGAAGTTTCCAGTTCGGAACTGCCAGCGGCGTACCGGTCACAAGGATCCTCTTGGTATCGGCACTGACTACGCTTACTCCGTTTTTGATGCGCTCTTCCAGTTCGTCCGCCAGACGGTTGCACATCTGGGCGCAGCGCTCCGGATCATCAAAGAAGGAGATCTGGGTCATCAGCAGAGCATCGCGTCCGGAGATCGGAAGGCACTTGGACTTGCGGCAGTTATAGACCCTTGCCAGAGCCTTGCGCTTTTCATTGATGATATGGATCGACTTGGCAAGATTCTCGGCAGTGATCTCGACTCCGGTAAACTCCTCTACCTTCTTCGCGAATTCTGCGATCTCATCCTTCCACTTCAGGATGTCCTTCTCCCGCTTCATCTGCGGAACGTCCATGATGTACATGGGTACGTCTTCTCCAAGGATCTCATAGGCCTTCTTCTTGCCGTCGCAGGTCGTCTCTCCGACATACATGTCAGCGATCCGGAAGAAAGGACATGTGCGTCCCAGTCTTGCGCCGACGGACGCCTTGACCAGAGGACATGTGCTCTTCGGAAGCACCTTTTCCCCGTCCGGAACCCAGAACTGGGAGCCGCCGCACAGGCCGGTCACGATTCCGTTCGCAGCGATCACGACTTCATCCGGGACATATACACAGAAGGTTCCGAATACCTTTCTGCCGGCTTTCTGTGCCTCGATCAGTTCAGCGGGACGGATGCCATGCACCTCGGAGATCACCAGATCCCAGAAGTCCATCGCCTCGGGGCGGTTCTCCTGAGACAGGAACACGTCGCCTACCGCTGTCGGGAGCACCTGACAGAGGTTGTCATGATTCTCCATGTCCATCCCCAGCTCTTCCCACATCTTTCTGTAATCAGCCATACTATTCTCCTCCCTGTAAATGAATATTTGTTACTCAGCCAGCTCTCTGACTGCCTTTACCGCTTCATCAGCTTCTTCCATTGTGTTGAACCAGGAGAAGCTGAACCTCACCGCGCCCTGCTCTGTCGTTCCGAGTGCTTCGTGCATTCTCGGCGCGCAGTGTGCCCCGGGCCTTGTCGCGATCCCATAGTCCTGGCTCAGTGCATCCGATACTTCACTGGAATCATAGTCACGAATGTTCAGTGCCACGACCGGTCCGCGGTGCTGTGTTGTGAAATCTCCGTACACCGTCACTCCGTCTGTGCCTGCCACGCCTTCATAGAAATGTCTGGCAAGGGAGCGCTCTTTTTCTCCGATCTTCTCCACTCCGGTCTCCAGGATATAATTCACCGCCGCGCCAAGCCCTGCCAGGCCGTGGGCGTTCAGCGTCCCTGCTTCAAGCCGGGTGGGATACTCCTGCGGCTGGCGGTGCCGGTAGGACTGTACTCCGGATCCGCCCTCCTTCAGAGGCCGTATCTCTACGCCCTCCCGGATGCACATGCCGCCCGTTCCCTGCGGTCCCATCAGTCCCTTATGTCCTGTGAAACACAGGATATCGATCTCCATCTTCTCCATGTCGATGGGCATGCTGCCCGCGCTCTGGGAGGCGTCCACGATAAACTTTATCCCTCTGTCACGCGCGATCTTTCCGACTCTCCCCACGTCAACGATCTCTCCGGTAAGGTTGGACGCATGGGTGCATACGATCGCACCGGTATCCGGTCTGATGAGACGTTCAAAATCTGTGTAATCGATCTTCCCTCTTCGGTCCGCCGGCACGAAGTCAAGCCGGACGCCCTGTTCCTCCTGCAGCCTGTACAGCGGCCGGAGGACTGAATTATGTTCCAGATCCGTTGTGATCACATGGGACCCGGGGGCGATCACTCCCTGGATAGCAATATTCAGAGCCTCTGTGGAATTGCAGGTGAACACCACATGATCAGGCCTTGCGCATCCGAACAGCTTCGCCAGAGCGCAGCGTGTATCATAGATGATTCTGGATGCGTGCAGCGCTTCATCGTGAGCCCCGCGGGACGCATTTCCCATGGACTGCATCGCGGATACCACCGCATCGATCACTGCCTGAGGCTTTTTGAGCGTTGTCGCCGCATTATCAAGATAGATCATTCATTTTACCTCTTATCGGCACTGCGTCTTCATCCAGGAATCCCTCGCGCACAGCGCGGCGCCCGCCGCTCCCGCGTATCTGCCGTCAGGATCGGTGCAGACCTCACAGTGAAGCACGCAGCTCAGCCGCTCTCTCAGATAGTCAAACCCGCACAGCCCGCCTGTCAGGCATACCTTCTGGTCCATCTTCAGCCGCCCCGCCTGGGACGCGACCTTCTTCACGATGGAATCGATGACAGCGAACGCAATGTTCTCACGCTGTTCTCCTCTCCCGATCAGACCGATCACTTCTGATTCCGCGAACACCGTGCACATGGAACTGATGGAGACACCGCCTCCGCTTCGAGCCATGTCGCTCAGCTCCCGGGGTGTTACGGACAGTGTATTCGCCATGACTTCCAGGAATCTGCCGGTACCGGCCGAGCACTTGTCATTCATCACAAAATCCGTAACCTGACCCTTCTCGACCGCGATCAGTTTCGTATCCTGGCCGCCTATGTCGATCACCGTAAGGTCATCGGTCCCGTGGATGTAGCATGCTCCTTTCGCATGGCAGGTGATCTCCGTGATATTTTTAGAGGCAAATGGAACCGCGGCACGTCCGTATCCGGTGGACACCACCGTACTCCTGTCTGCGTCAATTCCAAGCATGCCAAGTTCGGCCTGTATGGATGAAGCCGTCTCCACGCTGCTCCATCCGGTCGGACGGAGAAGACGGTGCAGGATCTGCCCCTCCTGATCCATCACGACAGTCTTGGCGCAGGTCGATCCGATATCGATCCCGACAAAGTACTCTATACCCATAGCTTCACCAGCTCCATCTCATGCCACCTGATCCTGGCAGCATCCAGTTCTCTTCTGACCGCATCGCGCGCCTCAGGCTCTGTCCTCCAGGACAGTCCGCAGCCTGCGCTCAGCTGCCTGGGGATCGGTATGATCCTTCCGGGGATCTGCCGCTCCTGAAACAGCTTCTCAGCCGCCATTGCGTCAGAGGTCTCTGAAAATGTGATCACCAGAAAGTCTCTGCTTCTGCGCATGTTTACTCCCTCTGCCCTCTGATACAGCCGATACAGGATCGAAGGGCTGCCACAGTTTCATTTACGGACGGATCACCAGATCAGCCTTCGTGAGCTTCTCCGCGATCTCATACATATTGGTAACGCCGCCTACCTGAAGCTTATCCGACAGCTTATAGTAATTCAGGCAGGTGCCGCAGGTCAGGATCTCTACTCCCAGAGCTTCCAGGCTCTTCAGATCCTCGATGGACGCGGATCCTTCCGTTGTGATCGTCGCGCCGCCGTTGTAGAAGAGGATCGTTGTCGGAAGGACATCCTGCTGTGTCAGCGCAAACAGGAATCCCTTGATCAGGACAGCGCCAAGTTCATCATTGCCGCTTCCCATGGTCGGTGCCGTAACCGCTACGACGATATTCTTCCTGCGCTGATCCGCAGGTACAAGGCACTCCTCCGGGATCTCCTCAGAATCCTTACCGGCATCTTCGCCGATCTCCATGGTGACTTTATACTGGTCTTCGGCGATCTTCTCGGAGTGCACGGCATACCCTTTCTGATTCGCCATCTTAGTCAGGTTCTGCACGGCGATCTCATTGTCCACCAGCGTCTCCACACTGCCTGCTCCTTCAAGCTCTTTGATAGCATTCTTTGTCTTGACCACCGGGATCGGGCAGGCATCGCCAAGCGCATTCACAGTTTTCTTCATCGTTCTATTCCCCCGTTTCTTAAATAAAAATGTTCTTATATGTGATCTGTGCGATTCGGAAAGCTTCAGCGGAAAATATCAGCCGCCGCTGAGGCTGTGAACCGTGATCTCCGTATCCGTCTTCTCCATGATCTCTCCGACGATCTGTGCCGGGAGACCTGCAGCGCGCAGCTCTTCCAGCAGCAGGGGCGCCTGCGCAGCCTCCAGCGCGACCAGAAGTCCTCCGGAAGTCTGCGGATCAAACAGGATCTCCTCCATGGAGAACGGTATATCCTCAAACCGTACAAACGGACCGACATGATTGCGGTTTCTCTGCGCGGCCGCTGTCAGAAGGAATTCATCAGCGCACTGCGCCGCGCCCGGCAGTACCGGGATGCGGTCTGCATTGATTCGGCAGGATAATCTTCCGTCCATCATCTCATGAAGATGACCGAGAAAGCTGAACCCGGTCACATCCGTGCACGCATGGATATCATAATGCGCGCAGCATTCTGCAGCGTACCGGTTGAGCGTCGTCATGGAAGCTACTGCAGCCTCCAGAGATCCCTCAGGCGCTTCATCCACCCGGTCTGCAGTGCAGATGATCCCCACACCCAGAGCCTTTGTCAGGATCAGCGCATCTCCCGGACGGCCGGTATTATTGGCCCAGATATGGTCAGGATGTACGATTCCCGTCACGGACAGTCCGTACTTGACATCCGAATCGGCTATGGAATGTCCCCCCGCAAGGCTTGCGCCGGCTTCCGCCACTTTCTCTGCACCTCCCCGTAGGATCTCTCCAAGGATATTCAGATCCCATTTCTCCGGGAAGCAGACGATGTTGAGTGCAGTCTTTACTGTGCCTCCCATAGCATAGATATCACTCAGGGCGTTTGCCGCGGCGATCTGCCCGAATGTATAGGGATCCTTAACCATCGGTGGAAAAAAGTCCAGCGTCTGCACATAAGCGATATCATCTGTGAGCCGGTAGACTGCAGCATCATCCTTGCTGGAGAATCCGATCAGAAGATCGGGGTCCTTCTCTCCTTTCGGAAGCATCGACAGAACCCGGTTCAGCGCCTGCGCGCCAAGCTTCGCAGTGCAGCCTCCGCCCTTGCAGAATACAATCTTTTCAGAATCCATGGTTCATCCTCCTGTCAGACTATTGTACTTCGTCAGGCCAACTTGTTCAAATTAGTTTTATAAAGAAATATGAGTTATTTATTATTGTTCCAAATAAATATCCGGACACCGTTAAAAAGCAGAGGCCGCTGCGACCTCTGCTTTCCCGTCTATGATATGTCCAGCTCAGGTGGTTCATCCAGATGCTCTGACACATATTTCCCATTCTTTTTTCTCTGCCGGACACATTCTGTCAGCAGATACTCGATCTGTCCGTTTACTGACCGGAAGTCATCTTCCGCCCATGCTGCCAGTGCATCGTACAGTTTTTCGCTGAGCCGGAGCGGAACCTGTTTTTTAGCAGCCATGATCCACCACCTATCCGTTCAATTCAGCTGTTCCGGTGCCGTCGCCTGGCGGCTGTCTTAATACAGAGAGCCGGAATTGACGACAGGCTGTGCGTCATGATTTCCGCACAGAACGACCAGCAGGTTGGAGACCATCGCAGCCTTGCGCTCGTCATCCAGCTCCACGATCTGTTCATTGCTGAGTTTATCAAGAGCCATCTGCACCATGCCGACAGCGCCGTCTACGATCATCTTCCTCGCGTCTATGATCGCGGATGCCTGCTGCCTCTGCAGCATGACCGCTGCGATCTCCGGCGCATAGGCCAGATACGTGATCCTTGCGTCAAGGATCTCAAGGCCTGCCACGGTGACCTTGTTCTGTATCTCTTCACGGATACGGTTCGCGACAACATCCGTGGACCCCCGCAGCGATCCGTCGTCTGCAACACCGTCGCCGGTCGTGTCGACATTCGGCGCCATGTCGTAGGGATAGATCTTCACTATATTGCGAACTGCCGTATCGCACTGCAGCGAGAGATATTCTTTATAATTGTCGACCGTGAAGACCGCTTTCGCCGTATCGACCACACGCCACATGACTGCGACACCGATCTCTACAGGGTTGCCCAGAACGTCATTGACCTTCTGCCGGCTGTTGTTCAGCGTCATGATCTTCAGGGAGATCACATTGCTGGTCAGCGTAGTTTCTGTCGATGACTTCTGGATCAGGCTTGCAAGCGAACCCGGTTTCGCTCCCGCGTCCACGTCACCGCTCTGTCCAAGCTTCGTCTTCTTAGCCGGATTCACGCTGACAGAGAACGGGTTGACCGCATAGAAGCCCGGTCCCTTCAGAGTTCCCTTATAGTTTCCGAACAGTGTGATCACCAGTGCCTCTTCCGGCTTGAGGACCCGCAGGCCCACAAGCGGGATCCATGCGGTGCACAGAACCACAAAAGCAACTATGGTCAGCAGGATCATTCCGCTGCCGATTGAATAAAGCACGCAGAGTACAGCCAGTATCTCCGCCAGTATGCATCCGAGCAGCACTGCCATACCATTTTTTCTGGTTGATAAGATCTTTTCTTCCATGACTCTCCCTCCTTCTGAGCAAAACGAACATGGATAATTAATAGTGATATCATATTGATATCACTTTAGTTTCGTTCTGTCAAGGGGTGGGAGACATGTTTTTCAACCAGCTTCCGCTCAAGAACACCATCGACATATTTTGCCGGAAGACTCCGCTATATCGGCTGTATCACACGGTCTCTTCCTCTGTCTCTTCATTCCTTGCCCAGTGGGCCAGCCGGTGTAGGATCGGCCACAGCTCCCTTCCGTGCTCTGTGATGGTATATTCCACACGCGGCGGGATCTCTTCATACTGGACCCGCCTCACAAGTCCGTCGCGCTCCAGCTCCTTCATCGAGGAAGACAGCACTGCCGGAGTGATCCCTGCAGTCTTCTTCTTGATGTCGTTGTAGCGAAGCGTCCCGTCCACCGTCAGAGAGCATAGTATCCTCATTTTCCAGCGCCCGCCGACCATCCGGACCGCCTCACCTATGGGGCAGGATTCCGTACACGGGCATACTGCGTTCTGCATCTTGCCGTTTTTCTCTGATGTCTGATCCTTCTGTACGTGTACCATATCACACCTCCTGCAGCTGTCATGGCTGTTTCCAGAGTCTTCTCTCACCTTCCACCGCATCCTCAAATCCGTATTTCTCCATCAGGATGCGTATGACCTGATTCGAAGCGTCGGCTACGATCGCGTTCACCTGCGGGCAGTCCTGAGGAATATTCTTCAGACACGTGCCGATCAGTTCGGACATGATCCCCTGTCTGCGGTATTCCGGAACGGTGTAGCAGGCGCCAAGCTCCGCAATCACTCCTGAAGGGTAATCATTGTGCGGGAGGCGGCGGTACAGGAACAGGAAGCAGATCCCCACGATCTTCTCCTCCTGGGTGAACGCGCCGTATCCCACCCACTCGTCCGGAAGACGGTCCTCACTGATCTGCTCATATCCTCTCTGTCTCTGCAGTTCATTTATAAAATAAATATCCGTATTATCCAGTTTTCTGTAAAGATACATAGCGGTCCTCCCGTATCATCAGGCTTTACCCGACTGGGACCGTCTGACAAACAGCACAACGGCAACTGTTATGACCAGAGTCAGAGGCGTTGAGACCAGAGCTGCGGCGCTCTGTGTCTGATACCCGATTATGCCTGCCAGCAGATAGCCGACGGCGCAGACAGCAGCAACGGTCAGAGCATAGGGCAGCTGTGTATTGACATGGTTGATGTGGTCGCAGTGCGCGCCGGCGGAGGACATGATCGTCGTGTCGGATATGGGCGAGCAGTGGTCTCCGCAGACAGCGCCTGCCAGGCACGCGGAGATCGCGATCACAAGCATCTCGGAATCAGCCGGATATACAGCGCATACGATGGGGATCAGAATGGAGAAGGTGCCCCAGCTGGTCCCGGTCGAGAATGCCAGGAAGACCGAAACCACGAAGACCAGCGCGGGAACCAGCATCTGTACGCTGCCCGCGGAGGCTTCCACGATCCCGTGAATGAACTCCGGTGCTCCCAGAAGTCCGGTGATGCCGGACAGGTTCCAGGACAGGATCAGAATGATCATCGGCGCGCACATGCTCCTGAAGCCAGCCGCGAAAGCCCCCATAAAGTCTTTCAGGCTCATCACCGAGCGGCTCATGTACAGCCACAGAGTCAGAAGCAGAGCGATCAGGCTGCCCATGACCAGGCCTCTGGCGGAATCCGCATTCGCAAATGAATCGATCAGGCCTGCTCCGGAAAATGCGCCGCCGGTATACGCGATCCCGACGATGCACAGAATGATCAGGGATACTACAGGGATCACCAGGTCTGACAGGCGTCCCTTTTCTGAAGAATGAACAGAATCTTCTTCAAACTGGCTGCCGCCCGAAGTGAACAGATCTCCCTTCAGTGCATTTTCCTCATGCTTCTTCATGGGGCCGTAATCAACTCTCAGCAGGATCAGTGCCAGTACCATCACGATCGTCCCAAGAGCATACAGGTTGTAGGGGATCGTGCGCAGGAACATGCTGAAACCGTTGATGTTGTACTCTTCCGGGACCGCGTAGCTGACTGCCGCCGCCCAGCAGGAGATCGGCGCTATGATGCAGATCGGAGCCGCGGTGGAATCGATCAGGTATGCCAGCTTCGCGCGGGAGACCTTATGCTGGTCCGTAAGAGGACGCATGACAGAACCGACGGTCATGCAGTTGAATCCGTCATCCACAAAGATGAGAAGCCCCAGCAGCACCGTGACAAGCTGCGCGCCGACGCGGTTCTTGATATGCACGGACGCCCATCTTCCGAAAGCCGCTGCGCCTCCGGACTGGTTCACCAGAACTACCATCGTTCCAAGCAATGTAACAAATACCAGGATGCTGGCGTGAGAGATGTCTGTGAGATTCACCACCAGTCCCGCGCTCTCATGATACAGGAGCGTATTCAGTGCCGTCTCGGCATTGCCGCCCGCATAGAGCATCGCTCCTACCGTGATCCCCACGAACAGAGAGCTGTATACCTCCTTCGTGATCAGTGCCAGCGCGATCGCAATGACCGGCGGAAGCAGGGACAGTACCGTTCCGTAAGCCCCCGGCACATCGGTAGCCGGAAGGCTCCGGGCACGGATCGTCAGAACCAGAAAGACAGCGATGATGCACAGCGCAGCCGCGCTGACCAGGATCATTCTCCTTCGCCCTGACACATTGTTATTGCCAGATCTGTTGTTGGACATAGAAACCTCCTCTGAAAACTGCCTGTTGCCATGCCTATAGTTTAATTGATATTTATTTCAGAGGCAATATGTTTTTCATACCTGTTTTGTGCCGCTGCGCAGATAAGGCGCCGTCCGGTAAAAGACGGCGCCCCTCAGGCTCATTCAGTATTCATTTTTCTTAATCAGATCTGCCCGCTTACTGCTCTGCCGGAACGAAGACTACCGCTCCGCCCTCACTGTTGGTCCAGTGAAGCTCTGCTATTGCGGTCCCGTCTTCATTCGGAATAAGCTCGAATACCCCTGCACCGGTTCCCTGCTCAGCGTCCGCTTCGGTCTGCTCCTGAGAACCATCCGTGATGGCAGCATCTTCATGCTGCGTGCCGTTATTATAGACAAGCGCATTCTTGACTGCATCAAAGCGGGCAGTCATCGTATAGAAAGACGTCTGTCCATCCTTCCCGCTGCCGTCGGACATCACCATGTCCAGCCCGTTATCCTCACCCAGGGAGATCTCCAGCATGGTGACGCCTTCATTTTTCTCAGCCCAGGTACCTTCCAGGACCTCAGCCAGATCCTCGGCAAAAGTCGGCATCGCATGAGATCCGCCGGTATTCTCCGTGATCTTTCCGTCTTCGATCTTGACCTCGAAATCCATATACTGGTCTGTGCAGAAACCGTCCGTATGGATCAGCCGGATCATCCCCACTGCATCCTCGCAGTCATCAACAGCCTTGAAGCTTCCGACATAAGCATATCCTTCATCCGTGCTGTCCGTGATCAGCTCTGTGCAGGAATCCTCCATGTCCTCCTGCGAATACGCCCACCACCAGTCCGGATCCGTCTCATCGGATTCGATGTAGATCGTCATCACTCCGTTTTCGATCTTCGCAGAAGAGACAGCCAGCGCCTGCGCTCCGGCTTCCGTCTCCGTCTCCTGCGCTTCGCCTGCATAAACCACAGCCGGAGCCATCATGCTGACCGCAACAGAACCTGCAAGTAATAATGCCACAATGTTTTTCTTCATAATCTTACCCCATTTCTTTCTATTGTCTTTGCTTGAATGTCATTCTAAACGGACTGCCTGCCGTTTTCAATCATATATACGGACCGCGCAAACGAAATCCACACCGAGACGTGAACAAGTGCCTGACACTCGTGCAATATTGCACGAGTGTCAGGCACTTGTTCAAAAGGCACTTGTTCAAAAGCATTCGCTCAATCTACAAAGGCAACTTCTCCGCCTTCCTTGTATCCGTTTCCGGGATCTGCCGGATAACCGAGGGCTGCCATTCCGTATACCACATGGTCTTCCGGAATGCCCATCTGCGTGAGGATCGGACGGATCGCGGGATCGTCGCAGATATCACGCATCTGATTGATCCAGACCGAGCCTATTCCGTAGGAATATGCCGCGAGGAAGATGTTCTCCAGCGCGCACGCGTTATCCTCTTTTCCAAACGGGCTCTCCTTCAGGTTGGAAGGAATGATCAGCGCGGTGGGATCATACATGTTATATCCGTCTCTCCCAAGGACCTTGCCCATGATCCCGGCAAGCTCACGGATCTTCTCCCGGTTGGTCACAACCGTAAACTTCCAGGTTTTCTTCCCCATACCGCTGGGAGCATGGAGTGCTGCCTGCGCCAGATCCTGCAGGATCTCCCTCTGAACTTCCTGATCTGTAAACTTGCGGATACTTCTTCTTTCCAAAATCGCCTGCATCACTTCATTCATAGCATTTTCTCCTCTCTTAACTGCGGGTCATCCGCCCCTGCGATTAACTATAAGACCGCATAAACAGCCGGTCAACAGATTCCGGGAGTACATATGCAAGATGTGTGCATATCACTTGCACACATCGACCCAGCCCAGGGTTCCCGTATATCTCTCCATCTGCGGGATCGTCATCTCGATGGCGCTGTTGCTGCTGCCCGCTGCCGGAAACACCGTCTCATACTTCTTCAGCGAGACGTCCAGATATACCTTGACTCCTTCGTTGACCGCAAACGGGCAGACGCCGCCCGGCGCATGTCCGATGTACTGTTCCACCTCATCAAAGGGGATCATCTTCGCTTTTATCTGAAACTGATCCTTGTACTTCCTGTTGTCCACTCTGGACAGCCCGGAAGCGATCACAAGGACCGGCGTCTCATTCTGCAGAAATGAAAGCGACTTGGCGATCCTGTCCGGTTCTGTGTGAAATGCGTGAGCCGCAAGTTCCACCGTGGCACTTGATTCCTCCGCTTCCATGATCCTGCCCTCAAGCTCTGTCCCCGCAAAAAACTCCCTTACTTTATCAATTGCCATCTCTCTCCTCACGATCCGCCCCGCAGGCATAGCGACTGAGCGCCCGGGCAGCCTTTCTCTGAAAATGAATAACACATGAATATTATCACAATTACCCCAAAATCTCCAACCCGGATGATTGGACTGACCCTGTTTGTCTGATATACTGTCATAAGGGCATGGATCATAGACAGGCATGGTTCAGAACGCCTGTCCATATATACCTGAAAGGAGTGTGCAGCTATGAAAAAGAGGATCCTTTGTTTCGGTGATTCCAACACCTGGGGATACAACGGAGAAGACGGAAGCCGTTTTGAGGAAGACGTGCGGTGGACGGGCATCCTGCAGAAACTTCTCGGCGAAGGGTATACCGTGATCGAAGAAGGACATAACGGCAGGACGACTGTCTGGGATGATCCCATCGAGAACCGTCTGGCAGGTCTGACTTACCTGTGGCCGTGCATGGAGTCTCACTCTCCCTTCGATCTGATCATCATCATGCTCGGCACCAATGATACCAAGACCTATTTCAGCCAGACCCCGCAGAACATAGCCGACGGCGCGGCAAGGCTCGTGCGCACCGCCCAGACCTCCCCCTTCGGACGTGAGAAAAAGAGTCCTCAGGTGCTGCTGGTGTCCCCGGCCCTGATCGAGCCCAATGAAGTGTTTGCCCACATGTTCGGTCAGCAGGCGGCCGACAAGAGCCGCGGTTTTGCGGCGGCATTCAAAAAGATCGCCGACGAGACCGGATGTCACTTCATGGATGCTGCTCCTTATGCAAAACCCGGAGACGCAGACGGACTTCATTTCTCCAAAGAGAGCCACGCCACACTGGCGCAGGCCATGTATGAGAAGGTACTGTCTATCCTGGGCTGACGCCAGGATAAAATAAGACAAAACACAAGGCTCCGGGCGTTCCCGTTACCCTCAGGGTCTGCGGAACGCTGCGGAGCCATAATATCCTGTTATTCATTTCCGGCGACGCTGTCACGCGTATCTTCTCAGAACACTCCTCACAGAGGCAAGATATCCTCCGCCAAAGAGATTCAGATGATTGACCAGGTGATACAGATTGTAGAGATCCCTGCGGTCATCGTATCCGCTCTCAAGACCTGCCGCGTCCCTGTATTCCTCATAGAACTCATATGCAAACCCGCCGAACAGCTGAGTCATCGCCAGGTCGGCCTCCGGATGTCCGTAGTAGACGCCCGGATCGATCAGCCATGCCTTCCCGTCGTCGCCGGTCATATAGTTACCGCCCCACAGATCCCCATGAAGAAGCGAAGGCTTTGAGGGTTCTGTAAGATAG
>ODAI010295369.1_pt1 | contig 18541 bp, 13 predicted proteins | sample 1539321 | NCBI WGS metagenome assembly ODAI01 (sample SAMN02144231, study PRJEB22623) | gut metagenome | biome: sheep rumen | host: Ovis aries | place: New Zealand
GGGAACGCATCTCATAATAAGAAAGGAGGAAGCGGGACAGCAGGTACGCGGACTTTCGTGGAAAGAAAAAAGACCGCGTTCCTCCACGCCCATGCGGTGCAGCTGCTCCTATGGACGTGGTATCCCGCGGATTATAATGAAGTACAGACGATCTCCCAGGTCTCCTTGCATCCGGCTCTGCCTGCTACACGAAAAAATGTCATATACAGCCGCCTGAAAAAGGCGGCGGAAAGGATGCTATGAAAAAGTTTGTGATAAAGACATACAGACGCAGGAAGGTACTGTCGTTGGTGCTGGCTTTGCTGCTGCTTGCCTGCGCTGCCCTTCCTCCCATGGAAGGGAACGCCGCTCAGACAGACATGAAAGAGGAAAGCCTTAAGGAGGAGGTGCCTGACCTGGTCCCGGAAGGGCCCGGCCTTACTGACGAAGACAGAGCCGCAGATACAAAAGAGGAAGCAGATCCTCCGGATGCGGAAGAAGAAAAGGAAGTAAAAGACGGGGAGGATCCTGCTTCCGGAGAAGAAAAAGAAGAGGAAGTGCCCGATGATCAGACAAGGGAGACATCGGTAGAGACAGACCCTGAAACCGGCATGGGAGAGCCCGATCCTGAAGATGACGGCACAGAGGAGACCCCCGAAGACCCTTCTGGTGAAACGGAAGAGGAAGATACACTTATGAAGGCGGGCCTTCTCAGCGCTTCATCCGGAGGCTCTATTCCCAGTCCCCTGGGCAACGTGACCGTGGGAAGACAGGGAAGGACAGCCCTGCCTGTAGAAAGCAAATATGTGCCCTATACCAGGTGCTGGTATGTGATCCACAACGGCGTAAAATACTGGGCAGTCTGTGCCAGAGCCTCCGCTTCCGGAGCGGTCCCTCCGGAAAGCCCGGACTCCAAAACAGCTTCCTGCCGCTATAATGTCCTGAATGAAACCGTGGTCAACGGAATCTCTGCCTGGCAGAAGGCGGGAGAAATCGGCAGCACGGTCCCTATTACCAAAAACCTGGGTTATAACGCGGAACTGGCCAAGGCTGTCCTGGTATCCATGTTCACCAGGGCAGAGATCTGGGAGGAAAGCTTTTCTTCCTTTTCCCTGTCCTATGCGGCAGCCCACCTGCTGGTTTCCGATCTGCTCTTCGGAGATGACGATGCGGCTTCTGGGGAAAACTACGACCTGGTCTTTCATCAGATGAAGTCCAGAGTGGAAAACTGGATGCAGGATCCCATGAACAAAGCCCTGATGGATTCCTGCAGCGCCTATATTGCCTATAAGTGGGACGGAGGCGTGGCCAGGGGAAAACAGTCCGTGGTCTGGGTGGAAGGCCTGCCTGGCGTCATGGACCTTCATAAGAGCGCCGAGGACCAGGACGGAAATCCCGCGCCGGGGCAGGATCTGACCGGCACGACCTATGTCCTCTATAAGGACAGGGAATGCAGGGAAACCGCAAAAGATATCTTCGGCAGAGACGCCGTATTTGTATGCGACAGCAGAGGGGAGGCGGAACAGATCGTTCTTCCCATCGGCACCTACTATCTGAAGGAAACAAAGGCGGCCTCCGGCATGAACCTGGACGAAGAGGTATATACCGCAGAGCTTGTCAGAACGACTTCCTTCGGAGATTCCATCAACTTCCTTATGAATGAAGTTTCCGATTCGATCAAAGAGACAATCGGCGGAGAAGGATCTCTGGTCATAGAGAAAAGAGACAGCGAGACAGGAAGCGCCCGGGGAGGGGCAAGCCTGGAAGGCGCCGTCTATGACCTGATCGTAGACCAGGAGGAAGGCGTTGCGGACGAGACGGGCTATTATGAAAAAGGCCAGGTCTATGACTCACTGAAGACGGACGCCCAGGGAAAAGCCTCCCTGGAGAATATTCCCGAAGGCGCCTATATCCTGAAGGAAAAAAGTCCATCAAAGGGGTACAAGATCACCGGCGGGGAAAGAAGCGTCCTGATCGAAAAAGGAAAGACCCTGTCTCTGACCGGGGACGAGGCCCTTCCGGAAGATATCATCCGGGCCCCTTTCAGATTCGAAAAGAAAGGCTCCGACGACGGAAAGATGGCAGGAGTGGTTTTCCGGATCACCTGCAGGGAATCCGGGGAATCCTGGGAGGTCACCACAGGAGAGGACGGGATCTATGATTCCCTGAACGAAAAAGACCCCGCCAGAGCAAGGATCGTCTACGGGACATATCTTGTGGAGGAGCTTCCCTGCCCGGCCAACGAAGGGTTTGCCCTCTGTGAAAAGGTGACCTTCTCTGTGGGAAGCGAAAAGCCCCTTGATCTGGGCACCTTCGTAAACTACAGGGGGCCTTCCGCCGCCACCTCTCTGACGGACGAAAAGGGAAACAGATACCTGAAGACAGCAGGCAGAATCACTCTGACAGATACCGTAACCCTTCGCGATATGTACGATTACAAAGGAAAGGAGATCCGCCTCAGGGGGATCCTGGTGGATACGGAGACAGGAAAGGAAGTCTGCGGGGCCGAAAAGAACCTGACCCTGGAATCCGCCGGACAGACGGTCACCATGGACTTTGTTCTGGATGCTTCGGACCTTGGCGGTAAGAGCCTTGCCGCCTTCGAATATGTCTATGACAGCGAAGGCAGCCTGATCGCAAAGCATGAAGACATAAATGACAGCCTGCAGACCGTTCATTTCCCTGCCCTGCAGACCCTGGCGGTCTGTGAAAGTACCGGAGACCATGTGCTTCCCTCCTCGGGGCATGCCCTTGTCCGGGATACCGTCAGCTACAGGGCTCTGGAAGGCGGAAAGACCTACAGGATCGACGGGATCCTCTATGACGCGGAAAGCGGAAAGCCCTTCCTTGCGGGAGGTAAGGAGGTAAAAAGCTCTGTGACCTTTACGGCGGATGCATCCGGAAAAGGCACTGTGACGGCAGACTTTTCCTTTGACATGCCTGAGGATGCGGGCGGCAGGATCCTGGTGGCTGCGGAGACCCTTTTTGACAGTGAGGGAGCAGCCGCCGCAGAGCATAAGGACCTGAAGGACAAAAAACAGACCCTTTATGTGCCCAGCATCGGCACCAGTGCCCAGGACCTTCTGACCGGGGACCATCAGGGCACCGCGTCCGGCAAAACGACCCTGAGAGACAGGGTGGACTATTCCGGTCTTTCAGCGGATGCCGAATATGAGGTTTTCGGGACTCTGATGGTCAGGGAAACAGGAGAGCCTCTTTATGTGAACGGGGAAAAGGTCACTGCCACCAGGACCTTTGTTCCGGAGAAGGAGAGCGGCTTTGTCTGCCTCGATTTTACCTTTGACGCTTCCGCCCTGGCGGGAGAAGCCGTCGTGGTCTTTGAGGAGCTTTATCATAAAGACATTCCTGTGGCTGCTCATGCAGATCTTCGGGACGCAGAACAGACGATCGTCTATCCCGGCATCAGGACAAGTGCCTGTGATATCAAAACCGGTGACCATCTGGGCAGTTCTCTTATGGACAGGCTGACAGGGCAGAGTGAAGAAACGAAGGTCACGGACAGGGCCTTGATGAGCGGCATTGTTCCCGGCTATGCATACCGCGTAAAAGGCATTCTCTGCGATAAGGAGACCGGAGAAGCACTGAAGGGAAAAGACGGGAAGGAAATCACGGCGGAGAGCGAATTTACAGCTTCTTCGGATACGGAAACGGCAGAGCTTACCTTTACGGTGGATGTGCCTGTATCCGGAAAGTCCCTGGTGGTCTGCGAAGACCTGATCCACAATGATGTGATCATCGCCTCCCATAAAGACCTTTCGGACGAAGATCAGACAATTCATTATCCCCGGATCAGTACCAGCGCGGAGGATACGGCCACGGACAGCCGCACAGGCGCTCTTACAGAAAAAGCCGTCATTAAAGACAGAGTCTTTTATGATAACCTGATCCCTTCTTCAAATGAAAATCCTTCTTCCTATACCGTAAAGGGAACCCTGATGCGGAAAGGGACAGGAGAAAAGCTCCTGGACAGGGAAGGCAGGGAAATCACGGCCCAGGTGACCTTCTCCCCGGAGAACCCTTCCGGTTCTGTGGACCTGACTTTTGCCTTCGACGCTTCCCTTCTGGAAGGGGAGACCGTGGTCTGCTTCGAAAGACTTTACAGGGAGGATATCCTTGTGGCCGTGCATGCGGATCTGGAAGACAGAGACCAGAGCATCTTTTACCCTTCCATCACCACCAGGGCAGCCGACGACAGAACGGGAACGCAGATCGGATCCCATGGCGAAGAACAGTCTCTGACAGACATGGTCGCCTACAGAAACCTCCTTCCCGGCACCTATGTGGTAAAGGGCGTCCTGACGGATTCAGAAAGCGGCCTTCCCTTCCCCGATGCGGATGGAAAGGAGATCATGGCGGAAAAGACCTTTACGGCTTCCGAAATGAACGGAGAAGTTCCAGTGACCTTCCGCTTCCGGGCACAGGGCCTTTCCGGCAGGACGCTGACTGTTTTCGAGACTCTGTATACGGAAGACGGGACCGTCCTTGCAGTCCATGAGGACAGGGAGGACAGGAATCAGATGATCTTTTATCCCGGAATCACCACAGAGGCGGAGGACGATGAGACCCATACCCATACAGGTCCCGTAAAGGAATCCGTCACCGTTACGGACCATGTTTTCTATACCAATCTGATTCCCTCTGCGGAAGACGCGCCCAGGGAGTATACCATCAGGGGCACGCTGATGGTCAGATCCACGGGAGAGATGCTGCTTGACGAAAACGGAGAGCCTGTCACGGCTGAGACTGTTTTTTCTCCCGAAAAGGCGGACGGCTGTGAGGATCTGGTCTTTACCTTTTCCTCTGCCCTGCTGAAAGGGGAAACGGTGGTCTGCTTCGAGACCCTATACGAAAAGGACATTGAAGTGGCTGTCCATGCCGATCTGGAAGATGATGAGCAGAGCATTCATTATCCCTCCATCAGAACATCCGCATCCGCAGGGGGCAAAAAGACGGCCTCAGCAAAGGGAAAGGTGACCCTGGAGGACCTGGTGGAATACAGGAACCTGGTCCCCGGCACGGAATATGAGCTGACCGGCATCCTGATGGATAAAAAGACAGGAAAGCCTCTTACAGCCGGCGGAAAGGAAGTAAAGGCATCTGCCCTCTTTGTGCCGGAAGAAGAAAACGGCAGCGTCACTGTGACCTTTGTCTTTGACGCCTCTGGCCTGGGAGACAGGACTCTGGTGGCATTCGAGACCCTTCTGGTTAGCGGCATCGAAGCGGCATCCCACAAGGATCTGGAGGACGAGGGGCAGAGCGTGCATCTTACGACGCCTCCTTCCTCACCCAAAACGGGAGACGAATCCGGAGCCGCCCTCTGGGCTCTTATGGCAGGAGCCGCCTTTGCCGGCGCCGCGGCCCTGGTACTGGTCAGAAGAAGAATCAGACGGTGACAATACCGGAAGAAAAGGACCTGGCAGGAGAGTTAAAGAAGTGCCGTATTAAGGATTGAGAATAGATGTGACAGAAAGCCCTGTGCCCGTAAAGCGCAGGGCTTTCTGTCATGCCTGCCTTTATTTTAAACCAGGGACCCGGGAGGAGCGTTTATTTTCGGTTCTCAGACAGGGCGGATCGGTGGTATAATCAGTACAGCTGTAAAGATACTAGTTTTTCAGGCCTGCCGACTCTGCGTCTGTCCGGGCCTTTTCTTTTTCGTTCAGACAGTTTTGAGGTGCCGGATGATCATTAATACAGGACAGAGAACGGACATACCTGCCTTTTATGCCGGCTGGCTCTCCGCCAGACTCAGGGAAGGATTCGTGTGTGTCCGCAATCCCTTTGATCCCCGGCAGGTCAGCCGCTACAGACTGGATCCTTCCGTGGTGGATGTCATTGGATTCTGCACCAAGAATCCATCTCCCATGTTTCCCTACATGGATCTGCTCAGTCCCTACGGCCAGTACTGGTATGTGACCATTACCCCCTACGGAAGAGACATAGAACCCAATGTTCCCGATAAGCATCAGGTCCTGGAGGACTTCAGAAGACTTTCGGATATGGTGGGGGTCTCTTCCATAGGCTGGCGCTATGACCCCATCCTTCTCAACGGCCGGTATACGAAGGAATACCATCTGAAAGCCTTTGCCAGGATGGCTGAGGCCCTGGAGGGATATACGGAAACGGTGGTCATCAGTTTTATCGATCTCTACAGCAAGGTCCTTCGGAATTTCCCCGAAGCCAGGGAGGTGGAAAGGCAGGACAGGCTGGAGCTGGGAAGGCAGCTGATCGAAATCGCCGCAGGATGCGGCATGACGGTAAAGCCCTGCGCGGAGGGGGATGAGCTTGCCCCCTACGGAGCCGACTGCAGAGGCTGCATGACAGAGACGACCTATGAGAAGGCCATAGGAAAAAGACTGAAGTTCCCTGCCAGGAAAAGAGCCAGGGAGGGCTGTGCCTGCTACCTGGCCTGTGATATAGGGGCCTATGACACCTGCATGCATCTGTGCAGGTACTGCTATGCAAACAACGATCCGGGACTGGTGAGAGAAAATGCCCGAAGGCATGACCCGTCCTCCCCTTTTCTGATCGGCTCCTACAGGGAGGACGATCTGATTCATGATGTCCCTCAGGCGTCCTGGATCGACCCTCAGATCAGCCTTTTTGATCTGCTCTGAAGAACGGAACACTTTAATGCCGCATGAAATCAGACACAGTATGCGAGAAGAAAAGCTATGAGAACTGCTGTAATCGGTGTGGGAAATATGGGAAGCAAATATGCCTCCCTGATCCAGGACGGCCGGATCGACGGTCTGGAGCTTTCGGCCCTGACCAGGGTGCGGGGCAGCTACAGGGAGCTTCTGGGAAAATCCATTGAGGCGGGTGTCCCTGTCTATGAAAGCGCGGACGCTCTTTTTGAGGCCGTAGAGAAGGGGGAACTTTCCCTGGACTGCGTGATCATCGCAACGCCTCACTACTCCCATGAATCCATAGCCGTCAGAGCCTTCGGCCTGGGTCTTCATGTTCTGTCGGACAAGCCCTCCGGGGTATATTCCAGGCAGGCCAGGCTCATGGAAGAGGCGGCGGAAAAATCCGGAAAGAACTTTGCCATGGTCTTCAACCAGAGGACTCTGCCTGTATACAGGAAGATCAGGGACATCGTAAAGAGCGGAAAGTACGGAGCCCTCAAGCGGGTCAGCTGGGTCGTGACGGACTGGTACAGGCCCGAGAAATATTACAGGTCCAGCGCATGGCATTCCACCTGGGAGGGTGAGGGCGGCGGCGTCCTTCTCAACCAGTGCCCCCATAACCTGGATCTTCTTCAGTGGATCCTGGGCATGCCCGTAAAGCTCCAGGGCTTTTGCAGGGAAGGCCGCTACCACGATATAGAGGTGGAGGATGACGTGACCCTGTACATGGAATGGGATAACGGCGCTTCCGGCACCTTTATTTCCTCCACGGGAGAGGCACCCGGGATCAACCGTCTGGAGATCTCTCTGGAGGAGGCCATGCTGGTCTGCGACAGGGGCGTTCTTAGGATCGGAGAGCTCCTGCCAGAGCTCGGCATGAAGGAAGAGGAATACAGGAAAACGTCCGACGACTATTTCAGAAAGATACAGGGGACCTGGTCCGAGGCCCCTGTCTGCGGAACGGAGGATAATCCCTACAGGACCATTCTGCAGTCCTATGCGGACGCATGCCTGGGCAGGGGAAGCAACATAGCGGACGGAACAGAAGGAAGAAAGAGCCTTCTTCTTTCCAATGCGGCCTACCTCTCTTCCTGGGAGGGACGCATGGTGGAGATCCCTTCTCCCGGAAGCAGCCGGGAAAAGGAATTCGAAAAAGCCTTTGAGGCCTGGCTGGAAAAAAAGAAAAGCGGCGGAAAGGAATGAGCATGGAAAAGGAATATAAGGGAAAGATCCGCTTTGCCGTCGTGGGATCCGGCTGGAGGGCCCTTTACTATGTGCGCATCGCAAAGGCTCTGCCGGAGATCTTCGAGCTGACGGCCATGGTCTGCAGGAAGCCGGAAAAGGCCCTGAAGCTGTCGGAGGAATACGGGATCCGGACCACCTGCTCTGCAGAGGAATGCATGGACACCAGACCGGATTTTGTGGCCGTTGCAGTCACCAAGGCGGCCATCGCGGACGTCAGTGCAGAATGGATGGAAAGGGGCTTTCCGGTCCTTTCCGAGACCCCGGCCTTCAGGACCGCGGACCAGGAAAAGAGACTGAGAGAGCTGGTTTCCCTGGGCGGAAAACATACGACGGCGGAGCAGTACACAAAGTATCCCACCGTGTCGGCCCTGTTAAAGGTCCTGGATACAGGGATCATAGGGGAGAGAGACTACTGCATGGTATCCTTTGCCCACGAATATCACGGGGCCAGTCTGATCAGGGCCTTCCTGGGACTGAAACCGGATGTCTCCTATACGGCGGATTCCAGGACCTTTGAATTCCCCACTGCGGAGACCCTGAGCCGCTACGAGAAGTTCACGGACGGAAGGATCTCCCTGAAAAAGAGGACCCTGGCCATCCTGTCCTTCGAAAACGGCAAAGCCGCCCTCTATGATTTCGACGGAGAGCAGTACCGGTCTCCCATAAGAAGCAGCATGATCAAAATCCAGGGACGCCGCGGAGAATTTACGGGAGATTCCTTTTCCTGTCTGGACGACAGGAACGAGCCGAAGGAGGAGAGCCTGGTCATAAAAAGCAGGCTGGTTCAAAGAGACACGGAGAATCCCAACTTCCGGAGAATCCGGGAGATCACGGAGATCACCTTCCGGGGCCGGAAGGTCTACAGCCCTCCCTTTGGTCTGTGCGGCCTCTCCGAGGATGAAACGGCCATGGCCCGGGTCCTTTATGAAACGGGCCTTTACGCAAAAGGATACGGAGAAAACCCCTGTCCCATCGAAGAAGCCGCTGCGGATGTCTGTATGGGATATGCCATAGCGGGAGAATAAAGATCCGGTCTCCGGAGGAAGGCAGTAACCTTTCCTTCGGAGTTTTTTTTGTCCCCGGCCCCTGTGTCCCGGCAGAAGATGGAAGAAACGGAAAAGCGGACGGAAAAAACCGGCCTGTCGGAAAGCGAAGGAAACTTAATCCAATTGAAAGGAATTCTTAATAAACAAGTTAAGGCCCCGGGGGTATATTAAAATGGTATAATAAGAAGGCCGGGATCACCGGCAATCCTTTTTTCAAATACAGTTCCCGGAGGAATAGAATTTATGGAAAACACAGTATTGAAAGCCAGAAAAAGAAAAAGACTGGTGGCAGTCGTCCTAGTAGTCCTGATCGCAGCCCTGACAGGATTCCTGTATTTCAGGGGACGGGAAGGGTCCGAGGCAGGCGGCGGCAACAATGTGGCCTATGTGACATCGGTGGCCACTCTGACCGGCCAGTATTCCTCCAACGGGGTTTTCAACAGATATGCCGGCACCGTGGAATCTCAGGAGACCAAGTCCTTCAATAAGAGAGACGATGCCGAGATCAAGGAGATCTTCGTGGAAGCGGGCGACGAAGTCAAGGTCGGCACCCCTCTGTTCGTCTATGACAATACCAAGTATGAAGAGGACCTGGCCAAGGGCGAGATCGAACTGGAAAGACAGAAGAACGAACTGGAGAGCATAAAGACCACCATTGACCAGCTGGAAAAAGAGAAGAAGTCTGCCGCCAGTGCCGACAAGGCCAACTATACGGTCCAGATCCAGGAGCAGCAGCTCAACCTCAAGCAGCAGGAGTATGATATCCAGAGCAAGGAGCTTGAGCTGGACAAGATCCGTGACAATATAGCCCACGCCACGGTCACCAGCGACATGGAAGGCGTTGTCAAGAGCATCAACAAAGACAACAGCGGCCAGGACTATTACGGGGGCTATGGAGGGGAAGAGACCGAAAACGGCTTTATCGTGGTCATGAAGACCGGTGACTTCCGGATCAAGGGTACCGTGAACGAGCAGAATATCTATGATATTACGGAAGGACAGCCGGTGATCGTCCACAGCAGAATGGACGATACGACCTGGAGAGGCACGGTTTCTTCCGTCGACAGGGAAAATACGGTCCAGAACCAGAATATGTACGGAGAAGGCTCCGGCTCCAGCAGTTATCCATTTTACGTAGAACTGGAATCCAGCGAAGGTCTTCTTATGGGCCAGCACGTATATATGGAGATGGACTATGGTCAGGGAGAACAAAGAGAAGACGGTCTGTGGCTGGATGAATATATGATCGACATGACCGATCCCGACGCTCCCTTTGTCTGGGCTGACAACGGGAAGGGAAAACTCGAAAAGAGGAAAGTCCTTCTGGGCACCTATGACGAAGAAATGATGCAGTACAAGATCAACGGAGGCCTCAGCACCGAAGATTCCATTGCCTTCCCCGACGAATCCCTGAAGGAAGGAATGAAGTGTATGGACGAATCCATGCGGACCGATGACAGCTTCGAAGAAGGCATGGAAGGTATGGAAGGCACGGAAGGCATGAATGGCATGGAAGGAATGGAATCCATGGAAGGCATGGAGGGCATGGAAGGCATGGAATCCATGGATGAAACGGAAGACATGGAACCCATGGAAGATATGGAGCCCGTGGAAGGCCAGTTTTAAAAGATCCGGATGGTGAAGAGCATGATCATTGAACTGCAGGATATCTGCAAAAGCTATATACAGGGAACCATGGTGACCCCTGTTCTGAAAAACATAAATTTTACCATGAAAGAGGGAGAATATACCGCCATCATGGGCCCTTCCGGATCCGGCAAGTCCACACTGATGAACCTGATCGGATGCCTGGACCAGCCCACCAGCGGCAGATATCTTCTGGACGGGGAAGACGTTTCCGCCTATACGGACAATCAGATGTCGGATATAAGGCTTGAAAAGATCGGATTCGTCTTTCAGACTTTCCAGCTTCTGCCCTATATGTCCGCGGCAGACAACGTGGCCCTGCCTCTGTCCTATGCGGGCGTATCCAGAAGGGAAAGACGGGAAAGAGCCATTGAGATGCTGGGAAAGGTGGGACTCTCGGACCGTGTGGGCTACCTGCCCAATCAGCTTTCCGGCGGACAGAAACAGAGAGTGGCCATCGCAAGAGCCATGATCAATCATCCCAGGATCCTGCTGGCTGACGAGCCTACAGGCGCCCTGGATTCCACATCCGGAAAGCAGATCATGGGGCTTTTCAGGGAACTGAATGAAGACGGGGTAACCATTCTTATGATCACCCATGACGCGGAGATCGCTTCCAATGCGGACAGGATTGTGGAGATCCGTGACGGACTGCTGAATCAGGAGGTGAGTTTATCATGAAGAAGAACCGGATACTGGCAGTGCTGCTCTGTCTGGCACTGGCGGCGGGACTTGTCTACGGGATCGGCAGGGCTTTTGCCGCCAGCCGCAGAAAGACCGTAGTGGTCGTTCCCGTTACGGAACTGAACTATTCCTGGGGAGATTACCAGAACAGCATGGAAGGCATAGTGGCCTCGGGTTTTTCTCAGGACATCTATCTGATGGATACCGAAAGCGTTGAAAGCGTTATGGTGGAGACGGGCCAGCACGTAAAGGAAGGCGATGTCCTCCTCAAATACGATGCCACGCAGACCTCCATCAACCTGGAAAGAGAGATCCTGACCAGAGAAAAGCTCCTGCTGCAGATGGATGTGGCCACAAAGAATCTGGCCACGCTGAACAAGATCAAACCTGCCTCCGAGGGAGGCGGAGAGGGAGGAGAAGTCTTTCCCGATTTCCCGGATTTCCCCGTTCCCGATGACGATACGCCGGATTACAGCGGTGTAACGGCAGCCGAAAAACTGGATGAGAATTCCCTTCCCTACAATAAGGCAGAGGATACGGAAGAGAGCCCTCTTGGCTCCGAATTCAACCCCTACCGCTATCTGTGCAGCGACGAGACCGTGATCACGGCAGAATTCCTCAACAGGATCCGCCGGGAGGCACTGGAAAAGAGCTCAGCCATGGGAGGCTCCGAAGAAGAACCGGAAGGCAGTCCGGAAGGCAGCCAGGAAAAAGGTCATGTGCCGGTCTACTGCGTTCTGGAAGTCAGAAACGGCAATAAGACGGACGGCGCCCTGAAAAGAGCATGGATCCTGGATGCCGCGGCCCTGGCAGAGGCTCCGGCCGGCTGGGAAGGCTCCGTGAATCTTGCCGGCAGGGTAAAGGAGAGCCACTTTGACGCAAGCGCCGCTGACCGCCTCGACAGCGGAGCGGAGCCCTATAATAAAGCGGATGATTCCGAAGGGAATCCTCTGGGATCCGCATCCAATCCCATGCGCTTCCTTTGCACGGACAATGCCGTCATCACAGGAGATTTCCTGAATGAAATGGCCGGCAGGACAGGAGCGGACGGAGAAGGCGTCCACTATGTTCTGGAGATCCGGAACGGAGACAAGGCAGACGGAGATCTGCTGGTCTGCTGGCACAGGCAGAGCAGGGCCGATGAGACCTATGAAGCAGGAAAGGAATATGTCCTGTCCTTCTCGATGAAGGAAAAGGAAAATACACCGGAAGATCCCGGGACCGGAGAAGAAGGCGGCCAGGGTGAACAGGGCGGCCAGGGTGAACAGGGCGGCCAGGGTGAACAGGGCGGCCAGGGTGAGCAGGGCGGCTCTCAGGGAACGGAAGATCCCGCGAATCCTCAGAATCCCGAAAATCCCGGAGACCAGGGCACACGAGAGACGCCTCCCGAGGGTACGGCCCCGCAGCCCCAGGAACCTTCCCAGAATCCGGAAGAAAGCGGCCAGGACCAGACCCCTCAGACACCTTCCCAGACAGAGGAAGAGGTAAAGCCTGCCGGCATATCCTCTGTTTCCGGGCAGGGACAGTCCATGTCTCTGATCCTGGATATGGGCGGAAACAGCCGGGTGATTCTGACCACGGCGCCTCAGACCGGAAGCCTGATCCCTTCTGACGCCTATTACACAAAGGAAGAACTGGAGCAGGCCAGAAAGGATGCCGAAAAAGAGATCCGCGATCTGACGCTGGATCTTCGTGAATCCGATCTGTCGGTCAAGGCCGCCAGAAGAGCCCTGGAAGAGGGCGTTGTCAAAGCGGATATGGATGGTATCGTAGGCGTCGTATACGATCCCGAAAATCCTCCTACCGACGGCAGTCCCTTCCTGACAGTCATCTCCGAAAACGGTCAGTTCATTCAGTCGGCACTGAACGAATACTATCTGGGGACCATTTCGGAGGGAGATACCGTTTACATGACCAGCTACATGAACGGCAGCTCCTTTGAGGGAACGGTCAAATCCGTTTCTCCCTATCCCGATACCAGCGGCCGTTTCGGCTATTCCGGCAGCGAGGCCTCCTATTATCCCATGATCATTTCCGTTACGGATCCGAACGCAGTCATGAACGAGGGCGACTATCTGGAGGTCAGGGCCGATCCGTACTCCTCCATGGATGCGCCGGGCGACAGCGGAAAGCTTTATGTTTTCAAGGCTTTCATTCAGGATGAAAACGGCCAGAAGTACATGTATAAGGACGATAACGGAAAACTGGTCCGTCAGGACATCAGGGTCGGCGGCATGTCTGGAGAATCCTATGAAGTCCTTTCCGGGATCACGGCAGACGATTATGTGGCCTTCCCTTACGGAAGTTCCGTCAGAGAGGGAGCCAAGACCCGTCATGGAACGATGGATGAGCTGTATCAGTAAGAAAGGAGAGAGACATGAGTGAAAATTTCAGATTTGCCTTTCAGGGAATCTGGGCACATAAGATGCGCTCTTTCCTGACAATGCTGGGCGTCATCATAGGTATTGCTTCCATTATCGCCATCGTATCCACCATTCAGGGCACGAACCGCCAGATCATGGATAACCTGGTGGGTGCCGGCAATAACTGTGTTACCGTATCCCTCTGGCAGGGTGATTCCGCCTATTATTTCGGAAACGGAAATCCCGAAGGCGTCTATCCCGTGACGGAAGACATCGCAAAGCAGATCAGCGAGATCAGCAGCGTGGAGAAGTATTCCTTCTATAACAGTCGCCAGTGGATGGACAATGTCCGCAGGGGTACCCTTTCCCTTTCCAGCGGCAGCGCCATAGGGGCAGACCGCAGCTATCTTTCCACCAACGGATACATCGTCTACCGCGGACGGGGCTTCGTGGATCAGGACTACAGGAAATTCCGCAAGGTAGTCCTCCTGGACGAAGTGGCAGCCACAGCCCTTTTCCCCGGAGAAGATCCCGTGGGAGAGACCATTGAGATTCGGGGCGTTCCTTTTACGGTCATCGGACTCTACCGGAAGTCGGAAGCCTTTAAGCCGGTGATCGAAAATATCCAGGACTATTACACCTATAACCAGTCCCAGAACGGATCTGTCATCATGCCCGATGCCTGCTGGCCCATTCTTTTCCAGTTCGACGAACCTCAGAACTGCGTGATCCGGACCACATCCACGGAAGACATGAGCAGAGCCGGTACGGAAGCGGCCCAGATCCTGAACAGTCTGGTCAAGGAATCCGCTTCGGAAGATACCGCCTTCTCCTACAGGGCGGAAGACGTGCTGGAAACTGCCAGAAAACAGCAGGAACTCAATGCCAGCACCAACTCCCTTCTGGTATGGGTCGCCAGCATCGCACTGCTGGTAGGCGGTATCGGCGTCATGAACATCATGCTGGTCTCCGTAACGGAGAGGACCAGTGAGATCGGTCTGAAAAAGGCCCTGGGTGCCAGAAAGCGCAATATTCTTCTCCAGTTCCTGACGGAATCCGCTGTCCTGACCAGCATCGGAGGAATCCTTGGGATCATTGCCGGCATTGTGCTGGCCCAGGTCATTTCCCGCATGAGCGGGGCTCCGGTTTTCATAAGCATACCTACCATCATTCTGGGCGTGGCCTTCTCCATGCTGATCGGAATCATTTTCGGACTTCTGCCTTCCATGCAGGCCGCCAACATGAATCCCATTGAGGCCCTGCGGAGAGAGTAAAAGAATTCTTTTAGTACCTGAAACAAAAATGCAGCCTTCCGGTGTAGTCCCCCCTGGGACTCTGCCGGAGGGCTTTTTTCGTCTGATGCGTTCACTTAAGCAGAAACTGCGGTGCAGAAAGATGTCAGCCTTTTCTTAAAGACAGTCCGGTCATTGTGCACAAATCCTGAGTATGAAAACTGCCGGTTTGACGAAAATGCTTCATTGCTACAAAATGTGGACAATTAAACGGCTATAAAGGCATCAGACGCCGAAAAAATCAGGTCTTTCAAAAAAGGAGGGAAGGAAGATGGCGATGCTGCGAAGGCCGAAAGGAAACGAACGTGGAAAGAATACCGTAAGGACAGGGAGAAATGCCTCTCTGCCTCTTCTTATTTCAACCGGCAGATGCTCGAAAAAAGAGAAGAATGCACTGTATAATGAAAATGAGGATGTGCTGATCCTTGCCGGGCTGGATCCGGAAAGGATGGAATATCTTCCTGCCGCAGAGCGGATCAGGCTCTTAAAGGATGCGGGACTGGATCCCCGTGAATTTGATTTTTGATTTGCGGGACCCGGATGTTTGCCCCGGGGAGCCTGCCGCTTTATAATAACTGACAGACAGGGCAAAGACGCCCGCAGACAGGGAGGAAACACAGGAATGCCTTTTCAGATCATAAGAAACGATATAACCAGGGTAGAGGCGGATGCCATAGTCAATACGGCCAATCCCAGACCGGTGATCGGGGACGGTACGGACCGGGCCGTCTACAGGGCAGCCGGAGAGGAAGCGCTTCTGAAAGAGCGCATGGCCATAGGGGAGATCGCCAGAGGGCAGGCCGCCTGTACAAAAGCCTACGGGCTGAATGCCAGATATATCATTCATACGGTGGGACCTGTATGGAAGGACGGAAACAGCGGAGAGCGCGAGATCCTGCATTCCTGTTACGAGAAGAGCCTTGCCATGGCTGCGGACCTGGGCTGTGAGAGCATTGCCTTTCCCCTGATCTCTACCGGCTGCTACGGCTTTCCCAGAGGGGAAGCCCTTCAGATCGCTCTGGAGGAATTCGGTAAATTCCTGCTGACCCACGAGATGGAGATCATCCTGACGGTCTTTGACAGAAAGAGCCTGGAACTGTCCGGACGCCTTATCGGAAATATAGAGGAATATATAGACGAGCACTATGTGGGCGAAGCCGGAAGGAAGGAATATTCCTACCGGCGGAGAAATGCTCCGGGCCTTAACTATTCCGTCATCCTGCCCAGAAAAGATGTCTTTCGTGAGGAGTCCCGTCTGGAGGAAGATTACGAATCTGTCTCTCCCGCACTGGGGAAAGCCGATGCCATGCCTTTTCCTCCCGCTTCTTCCGCCCATGGTTTCAGGCCGGACAGCTTTGCCGATTATTCGGGCAAAAGCCTGGATGAGATCGTGGAGTCGGCAGGAGATACCTTCCAGCAGAAGCTTTTCAGACTGATCGACGAGAGCGGTCTGGACGACGTAACGGTCTATAAGAGGGCAAACATCGACCGCAAGGTCTTTTCCAGGATCCGCTGCAATACTTACTATACCCCCAAGAAAAAGACGGCGGTGGCCTTTGCCATAGCCCTGCATCTGGATATGCCTGCCATGCTGGACCTTCTTTCCAGGGCCGAGATTGCCTTCTCGCCCAGCAGCAAGTTCGATCTGATCATTACCTACTTTGTGACCAACAAGATCTATGACATTTACGAAATCAACTGTGCCCTGTTCCGTTACGGACAGCCGACACTGGGAAGCTGAAGAGAAGGGAGCGGCTTAAAAAGGCCGCTCCTGCATTATATATCCGGATCAGTCTGGAAATAGATCAGGAGGATCTTATGAAAGCTGTTTTTCTCGATATAGACGGTGTACTCAACAATGCATACTCAAAGACCAGAGCGCCGTCCGGCGCCATCGGAATCGACGGCGATAAAGTAAAACGCCTTCGAAAGATCGTGGAAGAAACCGGAGCAAAGCTGGTCCTTACGTCCAGCTGGAAAACGGACACGGGCGAGGACAGAGACTACATGGTCAGAAAGCTGAAAAGAGAACGGCTTCATGTCCTGATGCACACCGTTGACGAAAGATGGAACAGGTGGGAAGGGATCCGCAGATGGATAGAGAGATACGGCCGTGACCTGGAGGCCTACGTAATTCTGGACGATGAGTTTTTTGAGGACTATTATTCAGATCCCGGAAAGGAGATCCTCCGTCCGGAAGTGAAGGACCATCTGGTAAAGACCGAGTTCTTTGACGAAGACGGAGGACTCAGAGACGCTCACGTGGAGATGGCGTTAAGAATTCTCAAAGGTCAGGAAGTCTGACAGAAAATCGGAGCCAAAAGAAAGAGAAAGGCAGGGAACGATCACACCGCCCGGGTGAAGTCGATCCCTGCCTTTGCTGCCTGCAGATGCTGGTCTTTTCTTTCGATATGGTAGAGCCTTCCGGCCCTGATGAAGTTGGCGCCGGTCTGGTGGAAGAAAAAGCTGACGTTATATTCCACGCACTGGAGCATGGTATCCAGGACCCAGGCATAATCGCATGGACGGGCGTCCGGCCCGGATTCCCCGCCGCAGGATACGGACTCGATCTGGCTGCCGTATTCCCTGAGGTACTTGCGGATGTTGATCTTCTGCAGCATGGGCTCGTGGGTAATGCTCTTATGTTTAATGGGCAGTTCCAAAAATATGGGCAGACGGAGATCCGCCGTATACTGGCTTTCACAGGTGCAGGAGATACAGACGTTATCGTAGCCGTCTCCCCAGTCCTTTGGAAGACTGACGTAGAAACGGTCGGGCCTTTTGGTGATTATGAAAAAGGTCAGATCGGAACGAAGCCGGATCATTTCCCAGGCTTCTTTTCTCCATTCGTCGGCTTCCTCCAGAAAGAAATCGGATGTAAAGCAGGTGTAAACCAGTTCTCCGGAGGGGACCTTGTACTGTCCCTGGCGGTTCCGTCTGAGCGGAAGCCGGAAGGCGCTTGTCTTTGCGGCGACAGTGGAATCCTTTCCGTACATGGCATCCCGCCGGTACATGTAGCAGTTGAGGCATCCGGCCGACAGCTTTGTACAGCCGTGCCAGCAGTTCCACATCACAGACATACGGCCCTCCTTTCTTCTCATTACTGCAGGGCGCAGAGCATCAGCCTGCCGCCATGACAGGGCCCGGGACCTGAAAACAGGAAAGGGCAGATTCGGTGATATCTGTCCAGAGCTTCTGATTGTCCATATAGGCCAGATAGTCGCTGATGGTATCGTCCCCCTTTTTCCAGCCGTACAGGTCAAGAAAATACTGGCGGTTGCAGAAGAAGGCGTCGGCCAGTTCCTGCAGCTGGTAGGAACTGAGCCGGATACGGACACCTTTCTCGATCCGGTCAAGATCATCGGCGCTGATGCCGGTCAGATCGGACAGCTCGGGCAGAGACAGATCGTAGCGGATCCTGAGGGTCCTTATGGTTGTGGCAAATGTCAGTTTCTTCATTATAATCCGCGGGATACCACGTCCATAGGAGCAGCTGCACCGCATGGGCGTGGAGGAACGCGGTCTTTTTTCTTTCCACGAAAGTCCGCGCACCTGCTGTCCCGCTTTCTCCTTTCTTATTATGTTATGAGATGCGTTCCCATGCTCCAGGGAACGACAGGGCCTTTACTTTTCCTGCA
>ODAI012412939.1_pt1 | contig 18541 bp, 12 predicted proteins | sample 1539321 | NCBI WGS metagenome assembly ODAI01 (sample SAMN02144231, study PRJEB22623) | gut metagenome | biome: sheep rumen | host: Ovis aries | place: New Zealand
ATAAATTATTTTAGTCGGTAAAATAAATTATTTTGGTCAGTAAAATAAATTATTTTACTATGCCAAAGAATACATATGAGAGGCTCATATGTGGCAAATGGCATTGCCATGTCTATGCTTTTACCAAAACACCAACCACACCACAACGATGAAAAGCATCAATTATTGGCAAATTCTGGAAGGAATTGAAGTGAATGTTCTTTTTTTTGAGTATCTTTGCAATCAGTATATTAGGAAATTGCATGCGATAAATATGGCACAAGAGAATCCGCAATACACATTATTCGAATGGTTAAGATTTCCTTTGATTGTTGGAGTTGTATTCATTCACTGCGCAGGTGGGCCGATTGATGTTGAGTCTATCAACTTCTCCCATCTGTCGGGAATGGATTGGTACGACCTCATTCGCATAGCCTTTTCCAATGTTCTTCCCCGTGTTTGCGTTCCTTTGTTCTTTTTCATTTCCGGCTACCTTTTTTACACTCGACTGTCCCAATGGGATTGGCAGGTGTATGCTGAGAAACTAAAAAAACGGGCAAAAACCATTCTCGTGCCTTACCTGCTTTGGATTACGATTGCCATCGCATATCAATGCTCCATTTTGATGGTGAAGGAAGGATGGCCGGCAGTGAGTTCGTTTTTTGCGGAGCATGGTTATTGGCATTTGTATTGGGATTGCTACGAGTTAGACCCCGTGAAACTAAGTTGGACAGGTATGGAGGTTCACTCTTCAACCCCCTTTCATTATGCTTTGTGGTATTTGCGCGACTTGATGATTATGATGTTGCTCACCCCATGCTTTCATATCTTGTTCAAACGACTCAAAATTTGGGGATTGTTGCTTTTAGCGGTCAATTATGTTTCAAACATTGGAGCCTTCCTGCCAGAACTGCTTCCCACACCACTGCTTTTCTATGGTGCAGGCATCTATTTCCAAATGAAGAATTGGGATTTAACACAATGTTTCAAGCGATGCGAATGGCTTATACATTGCATATCATTCCTATTATTCGCAATATGCTTACGCTACAATAGTTTTTATACTGAAACGGGAAATCTGTTTTTTCCTTTCTTTGTAATGGCGGGAAGCATGTCAGTCATCTGCATTGCAACACGTTGCATCAGACACAACATTTTAAACTCCACCTTCATTCCACTATCCAAATACTCGTTTTTCATTTATTTGTCTCATTGTGTCATGATTCTGCCTGTTGTGCTCGCATTCATCGCAAAGATTGTGAAACCTTCCAATCCTTATGCCATGATTGCCTGCTATTTCATGGCACCAATTCTGACTATCAGCATTTGTCTGCTCTTGGCCATTGGAATCAAACGCACAATGCCAAGACTATACAATATTTTAACAGGTGGGCGCTAATGCCCTCCCACAATTCCTTCACTCTCTATATCGAGAGTATTTGGTCCACCAGTTTATGCAAATCTTCCTGCTGACGTTGGCGTATCTTTCCCACCTGGCGCTCAATTTCTGATTTCCGAATGTCACGATTCTCGATGACCAGCCTCAACGCACGATACAAATCTGCAGGATAAAAAGGCGAGAAATAGACACCAGCCTCGCCAAGAATCTCGGGAATGCTTGTGACATTCGATGCCACCACAGGCGTTCCATGCTTGATGGCCTCAATGGGAGGATAGCCAAATCCTTCAAAATAGGAGGCGAACACCAAAGCATAGGCGTTATGATAGGCGTGCTCAAGATCGGATTCGGACAAGAAAGGAATGTCAATATGGCGAGCATGCGTGGAACTGCCATATTTCAATGTCAGGACATAGAGGTCTGGATACTCTTCTGCAAGCCTGTTGAACACTTTCAAAAGCGTTTGCGGATTCTTGAAAAGACGATTCGCAGCTATCATCAACAAATACTTCTTCCCATCCTGCACAAGCATTCTCAACTGCGTGTTTTCAATTGTTTCTTCCATACGTGCAGCCTTGTCTGGAGAATAACAGACATGAATTGGCTTCTTTATTTCAGGGAAATAATATTGGAGAGCCGTTCTGGAATAATCGGACACCGTATAAGCCAACGTGTTTGATGCGGCATAAAGGGGCATTATCCGCTTATATGATTGCAAAGATTTTGCTCTTGCCCTACCTATTGCCACATTGACAATTCGTTTGAAACAATGCCACTTTGTCTCGGCTTTTGAATCATGAATCGTCAAATCCACAAGATTGTCACCACTTTCCAGATTATACAGGTCATGAATGAACATGATGGTTTTGCATTGAATGCCCGACAAATCATAACGGGCATAAAACTGGCCAATAGCAATGAAAAAGACATCTATCTTGTTCTGCGCTATCATTGAAGAGAGAGTGGCATCAGACAAATCAAGCAATTGAGCGCCATAAGTTTCAGCAAGTTGTTCATAATCGTATTGCCGGCCTTTAGGGACACTTTTGTCGCAAACGGCAAACAATGTATGCTCGCCTGTTTTCTTACGAAAAACCTCATCGTAAACCGCTTTGGCAAAACTTGCTGCACCTCCTACTCCGCCATTATGCTGAAAAGGAATAAAATCCAATAGTATGTTCATGATACATCCTCCTCGTTCTCTTTATTTGACTGTTCCATATCTTTTCCATCGCCCTGATACGCTGTGCAATAGAAAGGTATGAAACGACAAAACCAAAGAATAAAACCATCAGCAGCAAAAACCAAAGCTGCCAAGAATAATGCAGATAGCATGGCACGCTTGTTGGGGGCTTTATAAAAAGCCGACACATAAAAAAACACCAGCAATGCCAGTCCTACAAGTCCATATGTATAGATAAAGACCTTATAGCCAGAGTCGCCAAACTCATTCTCTTTCTCACGCCCGAAGAAGATGTCAGAAGAGTTCCAAAAGTTCTCGTAATCAGCATCGAAATTAGTACTGACACGATTGTTGCCTGCCATTTCTCCATCCTCCACTTCCAAACGCAAAAGTATCAGATCGTGAACCAAGTTATCTCCGTTGTTATAAAAAAATGCACCAACAACAAATGCGACAAGGAATGAGATGGAAAGAATCAATTTTAGAAACAACCTCTTACCACGAATCCACAAGTTGGTAAAAATGATGGCAACCAAATAAATATATCCTGCCAATGAGAACGAAATGAGCAAAGCTATCAAGAGAATGATGCAATACCATTTGCGCCAATTGCCACGCTGGGTTTGCAACAACAAGGCCGCAGCACTACCCATATACGCAGGCTCAGGAAATACCGCTTGGAATCGAGGGAAGAATGCAAACAACTGTCGGTCGTCAATAAGAAACCAATAATAGTTGGTAAAAGAATAGAAATCATCTCCATATTCCAGATTGCTTCCCGGAAGTGGGAATCCCAATAAATAGAGAAAGAAAAATGTGATGGAGCCTATCAGTAAGACAGCCATCGTCTTTGCCAGCATTCGTGATACTTTCTGAAGGCAAACGGGGTCGTAACGGAACAATGCGAGAAACACCAACGCATTGAATAACGTAGAAATGTAGGCGTTGAAATTCGAACTATTGTTGACAACTTGATAGTATGCCAATAATAAATATGCCAATACTGGGAGGACAAAATCCTTTCTGACAAAGCATGGACGGGTTATGTCTTTTGACAGAAGCATGGCAGGGATGATAAATACACATGCTATTACCGACATATATGAGGAGATGGGCCAGAGAAACCATGTTTGCATCGAGGTGAAATAAACGATCAACACACCGACAAAGAACAACATCTGAGCCATCCACCGCTTATCCAGCATGAACAGGTCCTCTACTTTTATTCTGGTGTTGACTTTCAACCTCATCTCTCTCTTCTCCCCTTGATAAAGTTCTCAACATATTGACGTTCACTCTTGCTCAAGCAGAAAAACCACATGGCAAGAACACCGATAAGCATCCCGAAGCATACAACAACGAGGAAACCATATTGCATATTAACAAATCGGGATATCAACAGGCTTCCACTTGTTACAACAACAAATAATGGCACCAATGGCAGGAGCACATCTCTGGCATATTTCTTCATATCAAGACCCACCAAATAATTCATGAAAGGAATCCGGAAAAAGGCCATGATTAATTCTATAGCAACATAAATAACCATTACATAAGTAACCGAACCTCCCAAGGCGAGGGTAGCTATGGAAAATGGTATATACATTATTTTGGGAGTGCTCATGATGATGGTGTACCATTTGATTTTCCCAGTTGCCTGATTAGCTGCATGAAGTCCCAATGTGAGTTGGTCCACCAAAAAGGCAATCAGCAAACCATTGCAGAACAAACTGGTGTATTCAGGAACCTCCTTCAACCAAAATGAGAGAATTGAATCCATCTCAACCATAAGCGGAATAGCAACAATCATCATCAAAGCTGTAGAAAACTTGCTTTCCTTACCCGCTAAGTTCAACATCTCATCCCTATTACCTTTGCCTTCCTGTTTCATCAGTTGAGGATTCATGGCATTCAGAACCGATGTGGAAACAAATCTCACTGCACCATACACTTGCATGCCAACTCCATAAGCGGCATTCAGGGCCGTTCCAAAGAACTTGTTAAGGACTATGGAAGTGCCTTGTGTCTGACAAATGGAAGCAACCATACTGTATGTTGTCCACCCTGCAAACGACAGCAATTGACGTACGCATTCTTTATCTCTTTGCTTCCATCCAAGGAGCCCGACTCGGCTCTCTGGATAACAAATCAATACATAAATGGCAAATGCGAGAAAATTGGCTATAAGAATGATTGCCATTCCAGTTGAATAAGCTATTAATTTGTCTGAATGAACTATTACCAAGCATAAAGCCAACAATAGTTTCAAAAAGCCATCCACTATCTCAACAATAGAAATATAAACAATATTCTCGTGAGTGACTAGCAAAGCCTTGAATGGGGAGGATACTATGGAAAAGAACAACATGCCAACCATTAAGAAGTAAACAACCCCTGCAGCATGTCGCCGATTTGGTTCAATATCAAGATAATGATTAATGAGCACATCTTCGAGCAATATCAATAGAGCGAAGAAAGCCACGCCCATTACGATATGAATGAGAAGACTGTTACCGAATAGTTTCTTCACATAATCATAGTCACCTTTACCTATATAAACAGACAAATAACGTTGGGTGGTTACGATAAATGCATTCGTAAGATAACCCAAAATACCTGTAATACCCAAAACCAAAACATAAATACCATAATCATTCACGTTCAATATATCCAAGACCAACCGTGTGGAATAAAGAGAAAAGCCAATGTTGACAATGGCTTTTATATATTGAGCAGTGGTATTTACTATGATTCGCTTAACAGGTTCCATATAAAGGAGGGCTGACTATGCTTGTTTCATCATTGCCTTCAAGTCTTCTTTAAGAATATAGGCGATCGTTCCTAGGAATGTCAGGAACAACATGCCAAGCACAAACAGCATACGCTTGGGGCCTGCAGGTTTTATTGGAACATTGGCACCCTTCAGCAATGTGAAAGCAGGTGTGCGTTCCTGCACTTTGGCTTTGGCTTGTTGCAATTGAGTGCTCAACACGCTATAGGTGTTGAACTTCAACTGCATGTCGTTTTCCAAGTCATCCTGTTTAGAACGGAAACTCTGCAACACGACATCTGTATTGGCGTCAGAATAACTACCATAGAGTTGGCGCGCCCGTTCATAGTCGTGTTTGGCCTCAGCAGCAAGTTTCTTATAATACTCCAAATCCACACGAGCCTTATTAGTGCGGTAATCTGTGATAAAAGCTTGCAGCTGGCTTCTAACCGAATCGGCAATGGTTTTGCAAATCAAACGGTCCTGATCTTTTATCGTTGCCGTTATCACCCCAGTTTTCTTATCAACATCCAGTGTTATCTTACTTTTTATGGCTTCCACCACTTCACTTTCGGTTTTGGGAAGGACATAAGGGTTGAACTGCCCATCGCCAGAAACAACTGTTTGTTCCTTCTTCTTTGGCATCAGGTCTCTGAGCCATTGTGTGACATATGCCCACCATGGATGTTGTTGATGATAAAGCAAATAATCGTGGTAGTTTGCCTTGATTTCACCATCGGCACTTTCAACCTTGAAATCAAAAAACTTCGTTACAAATCCATTATCTTCCATCAAGTCGGGATAGAGTATGGGGGAAATGGCATCTGTGGATTGCATTGCCGAAAGGTCGAAGCCAAACGTTGAAGCTATTGAGCCCAACGTACCACCCGACATAGGATTTTCCACCTCGGGCGCCAGTTTTATATCGGTAATATAATAACGGGGGATGCAGATGATATACAACGACGAGAGCACAAATGCAACAGGTAGTGTTATCAAAAAGAGACGCTTGCGGGCACTTACCTTTTTGAATATCTGCACCAAGTCTATATAATCGTTTTTCCTTTTTTCTTCCATTTCTAACTTTAAGCTTTGCTTTTCCCTTCGGCTTGCAACCGTTGGTTCGTCTTCAATTATTCACCCTACTTCAGGATATTGGCCAACGTTGCCAACATGGTGGCAATACTAGCCACCGAAGTTCCAAGCGTCAACCATTCGGTTAGCTTCATTGTCGCCGACTTCGGCTTACTAGGCACAACAATCTCGCATCCAGGCCTTATCTTGGCGTTGTGTCCCACTTGAGCCACCGTTCCGTTCATATATATAATATAGGTGTTTCTTTTCTTGGCACGCTCACCCCATCCACCAGCCTGGTCGATATAGTATTTGGCTCGTTTTCCTTTTTCATACGACACCGTATTGGGGAACATCACATCACCACTAATCTTCACAGTTCCATTATATTCGGGTACAATTATACGGTCTCCCTCACGCAACACCAAGTCGGCATCGCTGCCAGGATTGGCAATAGCCTTGTCGAGCTCAATACCAACATAATACGTATCACCCAAATCCAGTTTGCTGACGTCCACCGAGTCTTTTCCACTATCCTGGGCGCGAGCAAGTTTCAATACGGTTTGCATACGCATGCGTTCGTCAGTCGTGATTCGTCTTTCCACGCGAGCACCTGCCACGTATGCCAAATCGGTCACACCACCAGCGCGTTTGATAACCTCACTCAAACGTTCGTTCTTCGTCGTGAGGGTGTAGGTTCCAGCAAACATCACCTGACCTTCCACCGTTATGTTCTGTTGCCGGCTATAGCCCGGACTCTTACGGATATACACCTCATCGTATGGCATCAGCGTAAATCCTGGTTCTCCATCAATCACAAAACCGTCTTTCAAGGCAAAAGTATAAACGCGGGAAATCAAACTGTCGATGTCTAATGCCTTGGGATTGGTCACACGACGCGAGACATCCACCTTCATCACCGATGCAGTCTCTTTCAATCCACCTGCCTGCAACACGAAGTCCTCCAAGGTCTCGTCTTCTGCATAGATATAAGTTCCCGGATACATCACTTCGCCGTGAATGGTGATTGTCCGCTCCTCTTGCACCTCCTGCTTGGTGGGAACAAAGATGACATCCTCGTTCTCCAGAGGCACATCGGCCACCGTCCCATTCAAAATGCCAGCCAAATCAAGGCTGATTACCTTCAATGTACGGTCGGGCTTCATTCGGTGCATGACGGCACGATTCAAGAACGCTTGTTCTGTCACACCATCTGCATGTTCAATCAGAGAACGTACGGTCGTTATATCGCCACCCACCTGATACTTGTCAGGACGGAAGACGGCACCACGCACCTCAACCATATTCTCATAGCGGGTTAATGTGGAATCCACCGTCACTGAGTCACCATCAGCCATTCGGAAGGAAGCCATATCGAATTCATCGACATCGAACACCGAGATAGCACGACCGTTCTTTCGTATCACTTTCACCGATTTCTTATAGGCGTCGCCCGTGAATCCGCCCGAGTACTTCATCAGCGAGTTCAAGCTCTCATTCGCTTTCATCTCGTAAAACATCGGACGTTTCACCTTTCCAACGATATTGACCAGGCAGTCATAAGGATCCACCACGATAACGTCATTGTCCACCAAACGGACGTTGCCTTTCAAGTTTCCGTTCAAGATATAGTCGTAGACGTCGACCACCGAAAGCAATTTTCCGCCACGATACACCTTAATGTTACGCAAAGTACCAATATCGCTGATACCTCCAGCCATATAGAGAGCGTTGAATGCTGTGGAGAAAGCCGAAAGCGTATAGGTACCAGGCGTTGTAACCTCACCCAGCACGTTCACTATGACCGTTTTTGTCTGTCCCACCGTCAACTTCACTCGGCTGCTGCTATAGCGGGGACCCAGCACGGAACGCAACCGAGCGTTAGCTGCCGAAACAGACAATCCTGCCAACTGAACCGGCCCTATTCCTTCGATGACCACATCACCATCAGGAGAAATCGTCTCGTTGATGCTCTTCTGAGATGCGCCATAAATGTCAATATTCACGGCATCACCAGGTCCCAACACATAGTTTTGTGGGGTGGCGATGTTCATATTGGGTTCAAACGAAAGGTTTTCGTTGTTGAATATGTCGCGACCGAAGACCTTCTTTCTGTTTTTCTCCCTCTCATTTTGCAACATCGTGAGCAATTCCAACGTGTCGGTTGGAAAGAACGTACCTGAAAGTTCCGACTGCATGAGCAACAGGTTTTCCTGCTTTTCATCTTCAGTCAGCGCCCTGGTCCGTTCGCCTTCCAACATGAAGTTCTCGCCTTCATCCTTCTTTGCGTTGTTCTTGCGCAGACGGTTCTCGGCTTCGGTCACAGCTTTGTCAGCAGCCACACCAAGACCCGACTGGTTGATTTGGCGCTGATACTTGTTTTTCACACGGCGTATCTGGTTGATATCAACACCACGCTGCACCAATTTCGTTACAATTTGCTGTTGCGAAGTCCCGGCCTCATTCTCTTTCAGAATGAAGCTGATTACCTGTTCGTCAGTCATCGACGATTGTGCGCTGATGCTCAAAGGAAAGAGCACGGACAGCAACACAAATATTATCCATTTTTTCATGTTCAACATTCAGAATAGCCCCCTCCCCGCTTATGCTTCTTCATGAAACATGCGGCTGGCAGGTGGTTAAAAAAGTTCTTCCGAGCAGCACAGCATAGCTTCTCTGCACCGCTTCGATTTGTTGTTCTACCTATTATAATAACTGATATTTTGCAAAATTGTTGCAAAGATACGCAATTTTATTTTGAATTCTGCCAACTTTCCGAGAAATGTTCATTTCGGCCCTGCTTTTTTCTTGATAGTTTGGACAAATACTCCTACGCTCCTAAAAGGCTTGCAACGAACGGGGCGGAACGCCACACCGTGCTCCGCCCCTCATCGTCCTTTAACGATAAATGGTTCACTTCACCACAAACTTCCGTCCGTCCTTCACGTAGATGCCGCGCTGCAGGGGCTTGTCTTCCGCCATGCGGCGGCCTTGCAAGTCGTAGGTGGGGCAATCGGCTCGACTCCCCTCCTGCTGGACAGGCTTCACGCCCACCACATCGTCCATCTCAAGTATAACCATGAACTGTCGCCAATAGGGAGCGGTACCATACACCTTCCTGCAACCTTTGGGTACATAGAGCACGGCATCGGGCGAGTATATCGTCCCGAGATTTCTGTCGTGGACATCCAAGTCTTCCATTCGTGGCGGCGTCTGCCCCATGCAGCGGTAGGTCTTCAGGTCGTTGCATCCACTGAACGCTCTGTTGTCAATGCTGTCGACCGTAGAGGGAATCGTGATTTCATGCAAGGCAGTGTATTCGAATGCATCCATCTCAATCAGTTTCAACCCCTCGGGCAGTTTCACACTTTGCAGAGAATTACAATGACTAAAGGTTCTAAACTCTATTGTCTTCAGGTTGTGGCACTTGCTCAAGTCCATCACCTTAAGGTTTCGGCTAAGGTAGAAAGCGTTAAAGCCTATTTTCTCCAATCCCTCTGGTAAAATGACCTCGACCAACTTGCTACATAAAGCAAATGCTCCACATTCAATCGTGCGCAGCGAAGATGGCAAAACAACGTTCTCCAAATCTTCACACCCGCCAAACCAGTCGCAGCCAATCGTCTCATAGCCTTCGGGGATCACGATTTCCTTCAAGGGATTTCCGAAGAATGCAGCCTGGGTCTCCGGCCCTGTCACAAGCTGCGTCGAAGGTAGTTGCAACGCCTTCAGTCCGGCATGGTTAAACGCATAATATTCTATCAGTTTCACATTCTTGGGCAAGGTTATCCACCAAAGATTATTGACACAATACAAAACAACCCATCCAATCTCCTCGCAGTCGGCTTCCTCCAGGTTCAGTCCGCGCAGCCGTCCGTTCATGATGATGTCGCGCACATCACGCAACTCCCATTTGTCCAATTTGCCCGTGATGATGAGCGAGTCGATCTCATACTTGTCCTCACCCAGAAACGCGCCCAGCGAGTCGCCCTCCTCCAAGTGGATGGTCTTGATGTTCTGGGCGTTGACTACCGAAGCAGCCAACACAAGAAATAAACTGAACAACACTTTTAATTCTTTCATTTGTATAAATTTAAGATTATTGTTTTCAGTCGAGTTTTCCTTTCTATGGTGCAAAGATAAAAAAAATAATCGAAAGAACCAAATATTAGAGGTAAGAAGAAGGAGGAGGAAGGAAAGAGAATGGAGGAGAATGTCAAAATAATTCTGAATTTTGACCCCTAAAAACGGGGCATTGTTTGAACTGGGAAAGGTTTTGGTGCGAAAAACGCGAAAAATTGGCAATTTCGGAAGTCGTTGATAACCAGCGACTTCCATTTTTCTTACATTTTATTGACCCTCAAAAACGATGCTTTTGGGTTGTCAAAGCTATGCTTTGAGCGTGTCATTAACGGCTTTTGACGTTGTCATTAGCCCCTTTTCATCGTGTCATTAGCCCTTAATGACAACGCCATTAGGGGCTAATGACAATTCTGGGGCGAAAAAAGAGAGGGTAAAAAGCGAAAAAAACACTTTTTACTACATTTTTCTATTCTAGAATGAACGGAAAAGTGGACAAAAATTTGTAAAATAAAATCAATCTGTTTGCGGCACCAATTGCTCGATGTATTTGCAAAGGATTCCTATGCCCTTGAGGTTTTCGCCCCCTTGCGGGATGATAAGGTCAGCATAACGCTTGGTGGGTTCGATGAACTGCTCGTGCATCGGCTTTAGAACTTTCAGATATCGGTCGACCACCATCGAAACGGTACGTCCGCGATCGATAGTGTCGCGCTGGATGTTGCGAATGAGACGCTCGTCAGGGTCGGTATCTACGAAAATCTTCAGGTCCATAAGGTCGCGCAACTTCTTGTTGATGAGCGTCATGATGCCTTCGATGATGATGACGGGTTTGGGCTCCACGTGAACGGTTTCGGGCAATCGGTTGGAGAGTATATAAGAATAGGTGGGTTGCTCGATGGCTCGTCCCTCGCGCAATTCGTTGATTTGCCGATAAAGAAGTTTCCAGTCGAATGCATCGGGATGGTCGAAGTTGATGTTTCGTCGCTCCTCGTCGGTGAGGGCGGTGGTGTCGTTGTAGTAGGAATCGAGCGGTACGACGGCCACATGATCGGGAGGCAGAGCCTCAACGATTTTCTTCACTACTGTGGTTTTTCCCGAGCCGGTACCTCCGGCAATTCCGATGATGGTGATTTTTTCCATAGTTTGTTATTGGGTGTTATGAGATTGAGTTTGGTTTTCAGATGATGGGTGGCGGGAAGTTTGGCAACACTTCAGCAAACATGCTGCGATAGGCTTCGGCTTTGCGTTCCACTTTCATGGGATAAGCGCGCGAAGAACTCGGCATACGATAGTGGCGAATGTGGCGGTCTTGGAACATGAATTCCACACTACCGCCCACTTGTGGTTGCTGAATCCCGAAATGAGCGCAGAAGAGGTCGGTGGCTTTCTGCCCAGTGGTGCACACAGCCTGACATTGGGGAATCTGCTGGAGCAGAGACGTGAGATCGGTCGGTTGAACAACCTCGAGGTCTTTGTCGCTTGCCGTGTTCTTCAGACGCCGGATAACGGTAGCTGTATCGAAGAGCCCAATACCTTGTTCAGTGAGCAGTTGCTCTATCTCCTGACGTCGGAATGTGCGATTGGCTTCGTCCACGAAGTGCTGTTTGTCGCCATAGAAGCAGATTCCAAAGATTCGCCACATGTCGTTGATGAAGTTAGGATAAAAGAACTCCATCGCCCAACGTTTACGAGCCGGAGGGAAACTGCCCAACATCAGCAGGCAGCATCCCTGAGGCAGGAAAGGACGTAAAGGATGGTACTCGGAAGAGACCTTGAGTTCTTGAGGTTTTGAGTTCATGCATCTTGAAGTTTAAACATATAGCTTGCTTCTTGCCTCTCCCCTCTTTTTGTCTACTTCTGTTCCTTAACGAGATAAACAACGACAGGCAGGTGGTCGCTGAAGCCGTTGAGCCACACACCGCTGGCATGAGTACGCTTTGGTGAACCTTTGTATTTGCCTTCGTCTTGGAAGAGATAATCACGACGGAAAACCTGCGATTTCCAATACTTCAACGACGTATAGTCTTTGCTCTTTTTCTGGTTAATCGCATTCGGAGTCATCACAATCTGGTCGAAAAGATTCCACGAACCGTCGTACATCAGGGTACCCGTTCCTTGTTTCAGTATGTTGTAGAATGGGTTATACATTTCGTCGGCCTTGATTTTGTCGATATTCTCCTTGGCTCCCAACGACTCGTACATACTACGGCTGAAAGGATCGTCGTTCATATCGCCCATCACGAACACCTTGCACTTGGGGTCGTCACGCAGAAGAGAGTCTTTCAAAACACGCACCTGCCTGCCGCCGAGTTCGCGATATTCACTTCCCGAAAAACGGCTTGGCCAGTGACAGACCACGAACGTGACGTGATCGCCAGCCAGCGTTCCGCTCACGGTGAGGAAACCACGAGTGGCGCGCCCCTTATCGATGTCGTCCTGCCGCTCATAGAAGTAAGGCACCAGTTTCACATCGCGCACGGTGAAGAGCGAGGGATTGTAGAGCAAAGCACAATCTACGCCACGCTGGTCGGGGCCTTCGATGTGGACAAACTGCATATTGCGCTCTTTCAGCGAGGGCTGGTCGCAAAGGTCGGTCAAGCACTTGGCGTTCTCCACCTCGCTCAAACCGATGACGGCACAACCTACACCTGGCAGCACGTCGGTTCCCATCTCAGAAAGCACGCGAGACATGTTGCGAAGTTTGTTGGTGTATTTCAAGCCGTTCCATTTGTTAGTACCCGTGGGCAAAAATTCATAGTCGTTCTTGCCTTCATCGTGGCAAGTGTCAAAGAGGTTCTCCTGATTGTAAAAGCCCACTCCATAAACCGAGAACTTCTTCTCTTGTGCCGATGCAGCCACTGTGGCAAACATCAAGGCGAGTAGTAATAGATGCTTTTTCATTGTGGTAAGTAATAAAATTTTTTGCAAATATACAATATTTTTTTGAATGATAAAATTTTTTCGTTATCTTTGCACCATAAAGTAATAACATTAATAACTAAGACCTATGCAGAAAAAGCTGAAAATTGCTGTGATAGCCCTCTGCTATTCGCCTCTGGCCTTTGCTCAGACAGAGCCGACAGACGGGCAAAAAGTCGCTCAAATGGACGAGTCGGCCTTCACATTCACCGAAGCGCAGTTGGGAGATGACAACGACATGACGGAAAACGTGACGATTCTCAACTCCAACAGCAACGTGTATGCCAGCGAGGTGGGGTATCAGTTCTCACCCGTTCGCTTCCGTTATCGCGCTTTCAACCAAAAGTACAATGATGTCTACATCAACGGCATGCTGATGAACGACATGGAGAACGGGCAATTCCGCTATTCTATGGTAGGCGGACTTAACCAACAGACACGCAACGTTGAATTCGCCCTGCCATTCGAAAGTAACAACTTCTCGATGACAGGTATGGCTGGAAGTAACAACTACAACTTCCGCGCCGGTAGCATGTCAGCCGGACATCGCGTGACGCTGAGTGCTGCCAACCGCAACTACACCGCCCGCGCGATGTACACCTACGCCTCCGGATTCAACGAGCGGGGATGGGCCGTTGCTGCCAACCTCACCTATCGCTGGGCGAAAGAGGGCTATGTAGAGGGGACATTCTACAACGCACTCTCCTACTTCGTGGGCATTCAGAAGAAATGGAACGGCGGACACTCGTTGGCTCTCTCCACATGGGGTAATCCCACAGAGCGCTCCACACAAGGCCCCGCCACCGATGAAGCCTACTGGCTGGCCAACGATAGGTACTACAACCCGAACTGGGGTTACCAGAACGGACACAAGCGCAACTCGCGTGTTGTGAACGACTTTGCTCCATCGGCCATCGCCACCTGGGATTGGGACATCAACGACAACAACAAACTGACGACTTCTATTTTTGGCAAGCAAGCGTGGTATAAGAGCACGAAACTTAACTACAACTCTCCTGCCGAGAATCCAAGTCCCGTCTATTGGAAAATGTTCCCCAGCAATTTCTATGATGTGGAAGACCCCTCGAACATCTACAACCGCATGGAAGGCAATCTGGCCGACTGGAACACCGCCTATGACTATTGGACGGCATCAAAGGCCAACCGGCAAATCAACTGGGACAAACTCTATTACGCCAACAAGCTCTCTGCTGCCGCAGGCGAAGACATCCTCTACTACATCCAGGCAAAACACAACGACAACACAACAGTCACAATGTCATCTGCATGGACTTCTCAACTCGACAAGTTGAAGACCTTGCGAATGGGATTCATGATCGGACAGAATATCGGACGCCACTATCAGACGTTGGAAGACATGTTGGGAGGCAACTCGTTCCACAACACCAACCTCTATGCTTTGGGCGACTATCCCGCCGCAGATCCCCGTATCCAGTATGACCTGAATACTGCAGGACCGAATGGATTGGGTAAACTCGTTTATGAGGGAGACAGATTCGGTTACGACTACGCTCTGAAAGCCCGCAAGGGAACCATCTGGGGCAGCTACGACGAGACCTTCGGCATCATTCACTACAACATCTCTGGAAAACTGAACTACGACGACATGCAACGCAAAGGCTACATGCGCAACGGGTTCTTTGCCAACAACTCTTACGGAAAGAGCGGCACCGCCAAGTTCCTGAGCGGTGGAGGTAAGTTCAGCGCCACAACGCCATTCGGTCGCGGTGGTACACTCGGTGTGGGTGTCGGCTATGAGCATCGCGCTCCGCAAATCACGACGGCCTTCGTGTCGCCCGAGATGAACAACGACTTTGTCGACAACCTACGCAATGAGCGCATCTTCAGCAGCGAAATCAGCTATCAATACAAGGGTAGCTGGCTGAAAGCCAACATCAGTGGATTCTACAGCCGCATCACAAATGGTACGGAGTTCCAGAACTTCTACTTCGATGATGAGAACTCTTTCACCTACGTTTCGATGACCAACATCAAGAAACACCACTACGGCGTGGAACTCGGTATGAAGGTCAGAATCTCCGAAGACCTCGACTTGAAAGCATTGGGAACATGGAGTGAGGCTGAGAATATCAACAATGCTGACGTGACCTACATGCTCTCGAAGAGTGCCGACGTGAAGCATGACATCGTATATAATAAAGGTATGCGCGAAAACGGCCCCCCGCTCACAGCTGGAAGCATTGGATTGAGCTTCCACAAGAGCGGATGGTTCATCGACCTCGACGGAAACTACTACGACCGCATCTATCTCTCTTATGCCCCCAACCACCGCTATGGTGAAACCGGACGCCGTATGGGATGGATTCACGAGGAAGGTGAAGTTGACGCCAACACGGGTAAACTGCTCGGCTCGGTGGACATTCCCGCACAAGAGAAAGGAAAGGGCGGATTCATGCTCGATGGTTCGATTGGCCACAACATTCGCTTGAAACAAGGACGTTCGATGTCCATCAACCTGATGGTCAGCAACATCCTGAACAACCAGAAGATTGTGACGGGCGGCTTCGAACAAAGCCGAAGCAGCTACACCACTAAGGAAGAGAACGGACAAACCGTGAAGAACAAAGACCGCTCCTACAAGTTCCCACCCATGAAGTTCTACGTCATGGGAATCAACGGAATGCTGAATGTAGCTTATAAATTCTAAATAAAACGTTACAGATATGAAAACACTGAAATACAGCATATACTCACTCGTCTGCACGTTCTTCGTATCGTGCATGGGAGCAGGATACGCCGATCCGGATATCGAAGAGATTCCCTTCGGCAACAACGAACTGGCTGAAACGAACGTGGTGACCATCGCCCAACTGAAGAGCGACTATGCCACGCTCATCAACAACAGCAACATGAAGGAAATTGAGGAAGACGTGCAGATTAAGGGTATCGTAACCGGCAACGACGCTGGTGGCAACCTCTATCGCATGATTCCCGTTGACGACGGAACAGGAGCTATCAACGTTGGTATCGACATGAACGGCATCTGCCGCGAGTTAAAGGTTGGACAAGAAGTGCTCATCTCACTCAAAGGGCTGATGATTGGCGGAAACAGCCAGCAGCCGCAAGTGGGAGGTATCTACACCAACACCACGCCCTCCTCACCCAACTACGGTAAGCAGTCGGTGGGCAGTATGAACCGTTACGTGTGGGAAACCCACCACAAACTCATCGGTTCGCCCGACCCCACACGCGTTGAACCTGAAGAGTTTGACATCACTAAAGTGTCCAACGCTGACTACATGAAGGAGAACTGCGGAAAACTGATGACCATCAAGGGCGTATCATTCCGTGATGCTAATGGAGAAGCCGTCTTCGCTCCCGATGACATGAAAGACGCCGCAAACGGAGTTGACCGTGCACTGAAGGAAGTGAACAGCCGTAACCTCGTTGTGCGCGTCAGCACTTTTGCCAACTTCGCCAATGTCACATTGCCTACCGACACACTCGACATCACGGGTATCTTCAACCGCTACAGAGACAAGTGGCAAATCCTGGTGCGCGACATCAACGATGTCACCACACACGTGGAGAAAGACAATGCCATCTATCGCGAGACATTCGGCGAAGGACAGGGCGACTTCAAACTTGTGAACGTCATTATGAACGACCCGCTCACATACGTTTGGGCTTGGGATTCACGCTACGGCATGAAGGCAACGGCCTATGTCGGTAGCAGCAACCATGCTTCCGAGAGTTGGCTCATCAGCCCCGCTATCGACCTGAGTAATGTCAACAACGCCACTTTGATGTTCGACCACGCACGCCGTTACGGTGAACTCGGACATCTCAGCGTACTCTACTCCACCAGCCACGACGGCGGCGACAAGATTGACGCCTCGCAATGGACAAAGCTGGAGATTCCCAGCAGCATGTGGCCCGACGGCTCATCATGGGACTTCATCACCGCCAAGGCTTCGCTTAAGGCCCTTGCAGGAAAGAAGATTTACATCGCCTTCCGCTACACCAGCACCGACACTGCTGCTGCTACATGGGAAGTGAAGAACTTTGTCATCGAATAACATCATTACCACGAAAACAATAAAAACAATAAGAATATGAAAAAGTTATTTTATTCATTATTTGCCCTGGCCATGACGGCCATGACATTTACGAGTTGCGAGGACGTTCCTATGCCCTATGACGACCCGAACAAGAACCCGGGAGGTGCCGACACCGAAGAGGCAGTGGAGCCTGCAGGAAGTGGCACAGCCGAAGATCCCTATAACGTAGCCGCCATTGTCGAACTGGTGCAGGGAATGGAAGCTGGTGTGGAGAGCACACAGGACTACTACTTCAAGGGTAAAATCTCGGCCATAACCGAAGAGTATAGCACCGAGTATGGCAACGCAACCTTCTACATTTCAGACACAGGAGCGAACGGTGGCACGAAGTTCTACGTCTATCGCGCCCTCTATCTTGGCAACAAGAGATTCGCCAACGGCGACGAGCAAATCAAGATTGGCGATGACGTTATCGTATGCGGTAAGGTCTATAACTACAACGGCTCTACTCCTGAAACCGTTACAGGAAAGGCTTTCCTCTATTCGTTGAACGGAAAGTCTGCTGGAGGTGGCGGCCCAGTCACTGGTATTGAAGTTACTTGCGCCAAGGCTGTCGAGTTGACCAATGCTTTGGCCGATAATGCTTCATCCTCGGAGACTTACTCTGTTACGGGTTACATCACAGAAGTCGTGGGTAGCGTAAGCAAGAACCAGCAAACCTTCTGGATGGCCGACACGAAGGATGGAGGCAAGGTGTTTGAAGCCTATTGGGCCAACCTGCCCGAGGGTGTCAGCGAGTTTAAGGCTGGCAGCAAGGTGAAGATTACTGGTAATCTGACGAAGTACGTGAATGCTAATACTGGCAACGTTACTGCCGAAATGAAGAATCCCGTGGTGGAGATTCTTGAGGATGGCGGTGGCGGCGGCACGCCCACCGGAACTGAAATCAACTGCGCGAAGGCTGTCGAACTGACCAATGCTTTGGCAGATGGAGGCACATCCTCGGAGACTTACTCTGTTACGGGTTACATCACAGAAGTCGTGGGTAACGTAAGCAAGAACCAGCAGACATTCTGGATGGCTGACAAAAA
>ODAI010020103.1_pt1 | contig 18538 bp, 10 predicted proteins | sample 1539321 | NCBI WGS metagenome assembly ODAI01 (sample SAMN02144231, study PRJEB22623) | gut metagenome | biome: sheep rumen | host: Ovis aries | place: New Zealand
AAAGCGGAAGCTCACATTTGTAGATTCTTCCAGTCTCGGGAAATCAGGATCACTTTGATCAAATTCAATCTTTAATGAGCCATCTGTTTCAAGTACATAATGAAGCCCGACCTGGTAAGTACTTCCCTTATAAACGACATTGATAATTCCGTCGTTTTCCTGTCTTGTCAGAATTGTAATGCCTGCCGGCATCTGATAGGTGAGAGTCCCGGTATTATCGAACTGGTAGTTTGAGCTTTCGGCAAAGGTGAGAATAATGGAATACTCTTCGCCGGACTCAACATGATAGCTTCCATCTGGGTCCTGTGTCGCTCCGGTGATTACGGCGTTCTTCAGAAAATCAGAAAGATTTGCAGAGGTCTGCGTATCCGTCACGCTGATGAGATAGATTCTTTCTCCGCTCCGGACTCTGAGCTCATAAGTATCCGTGAAAGCGATATCACTGCTGATGTAATATTCTCCGCCTGCCTGTGTGAGGTACAGCGCACCCGTGTGGTCCTCTCCCATGATGAGGGTCAGGGCCGCCTCGTCAATGCTTCCTTCGATCCCGAGCACGGCCAGAACATCCGCCAGACGGTAGCTTCCCTGTCCCGGGAAGTTCCATGTCCTGTCTTCATAGGTGAAGTCCACCGTGTAGCTAAGCACAAACTGGCTGAAGTTTTCTGTCACAAAGGAGAATCCATAGAGGATCTGATCAGCCGATTCCGGATCCGCCTGCTCACTGTCAAGTGTGAGGTCGGTAATCTCCTGAATCTGATTATTATCATGAAGATGATACAAGTGGAAATCGTGTCCTTTAATTCCCTCGGGAAGTACGACATTGACACTGAAGCCGGCCTCGTAGGAAGCCTGCTCCTCTTCGCTCATTCCAAGGGAAATATTGAACACCTGATACTCTGTACGGCCGCTGACGGTGTCTTCCGTATTTTCTGTCTCCGGCGCTGTCGTCTCGCTGCTTTCAGCGGCTGCAGCATTTGATTCTTCTGCCACATCCACGGTCGGCGAAGATAAGAGTTCCCCGCCGATGAATCTCCCGCTTGCCTTAAGCATCCTGGCCTTTTCCGGTGAAGGCATGGAAAGAAGACCTGCAGAAGAATTCTTCAGCAGTGGATCTACAGACATCTGCGCAGCAGGCATTTCAGGCGCGTCCTTGAATACCTCGACCTCAGCAATCGCTGCGTCAGCACTGCTTCCTTCTTCTACGAAGGCATCTCCCGCGATATCCTCAGGCAGATAGGAACCATCCACAGGTACAATCGTTGCAATCGCAAACTGCGCGGACACCTTACCGGAGATGATAATTCCGATCTCGATTGTATCCGCTGTCTGCGATGCTTCTGGATTTTCACTCCCTGCCTCTTCCGCTTCCTGCTCTGCGGCCGGATCTGTCATATCATTATCCTGCAGCAGTGTAATAGTAAGAGTCCCTTCACCGGTGAAGGGCAGAGTATTCCTGATAACCCAGTCCATGCTCCCCGAAAGGGTTTCCGTATTTCCCCCTTCTGCATACAGAGGAATAGCAGCTATGAATTCCGGATCAGAGAAGACAACATCCTTTACTCTGTTATCCAGGAACGACTGAACTTCCGTCTCCGTGACAATTCCTGTCTGAACGAGGATCTCGGACAGAAGTGCCGACCGCCCACCGAGCAGTTCATAGACAGGCTTTTCGGTGACTTCTGAGACTGCCCCGTCATTATTCTCAGTCTGCGGTGCCTCAGCATCTTTTGCGGGTTCAGTCTCTACTTCTGCGCACCGAAGTGTCAGAGCTACTGCTGGAATGATGATTTCCTTTTCCTCTCCGGGCGCAATAATATCACCTGCGGCGATATCGAGTTCGATCTCGCCGTCAAGGAATCTGTGTTCTAATATATTGGACTTCGCTTCGGAATCGATGAGCGTGAAGCGGACCTCACCTTCCGGCATATGCCCCTGCTCATCCATATCAAGATAGCCGATGACTCTCTTTACAGCTGCAGTGCCGTCAGCTACTTCTGCGCTCTCGCCTGCTTCAACCGAGACAGCGCCGTCAGAGCTGCCCGCATAACTTACTGCAGGAAGGCTGTACACCTCTCCGAACTCGGAGGTTGCTTTTGAAAGAATCTCCGGCAGAGTGAAAGTCAGCCTGTTATATGATGTGATTTCTTTGACCGGCGTAGTCATTACCGGATTGACTGAAATGGTTATGCTCTCCGGTGTCACTTCCGCCTCCGGAGCCTCCGGATTCTGTGCATAGTACTCTACATCGCGGGAGACTTCTTCACCGGTATACTCTGTCACTTCGTAATAAGACTCTGACAGAGCCAGTTCGTCAGGATTGATAGAAAACTGCAGCGCAAAGCGAAGACGTCCGTCCGCCTGAACTTCATATACCACTTCACCGTCCGCTTCTATATCAGCTATCGCTGACACCTTCTCCCAGGAAGACCATCTGATTACATTTCCGTTCTCATCCTTCTCGAGAGGAATACTCTGCTCAAGCTCCGCGCCGGTAATCCATGTGGCAAACTCTGCAGCACTTTCAGAGAATACTATTTCCGTTCTCTCGTCACCCAGCACATCGCTCTCTGCCTGGAGCTGCTGAGTTTCCTTATTAATAAACTCTTCCCTTGCAGGATCAGTCAAAGGTTCTGTTACAGTGTCGATGTCTGCAGCACCATCCACCGGAGTAAGCGCTGCATCTGCCTGAGTAAGTGTTGCATCTTCCGAAGTAAGTACTGCATCCGCCTGAGCAAGTGCTGCATCCGCCGCCTGGCTCATGTCAACAGCGGTATCTACGGAGTCTGTCATCCCCTCCGTCTGCACAGCATCTTCCTGCACTGGAGTTTCAGCACCGGCATCTTCGACAACATGTACATCCGCACCTGCTGCACCGTCACTCACTTCATTAACGAAGCTGTCCTCAACAAGGCTTTCCTCTGCGATGCCATACTCTGCGGGTGCATCGGCAATATAATTTTCTTCGATAACAGGGGAGTTATCCGACGTCACGGCATCCGCCTGACTGATCATCTGAAAAGATGTAAAAAGAACCACGGACGCTGCCAGAACCGCAACCGTCCGCATCCAGATTCTTCTTCTGTTTTTCGCCTTCAGTATATCCTGAATACGCTGGTCTGAACGTGAATTCATATCAAACTGCCCCAAACATATGACAGAAATGCATACTCACACTGTTACATTGGTGTCAAAAAAAGTATATGGGATACAGTATTTTCAGAATTTCAATGTCAGAAAACATAAATATTGCCAACTACAGATATCTAAAAGATATATCAAAATCAAACGCCAATTTTTATGATATAAGCAAGAGATGTCAATAAATTGATTGATTATCCTGCATAGTTTACAGGATACGTAATTATAACAAATGGAATATCACCATTTCAATCAAATTTCATCAAGATTTGTATCATAATTTCAACAAATTACATGATTGTTCCTGCAGATATTTATCACATAAAAAAACTGCCGTGCATTAAGGGACCCATTTCAGCGGAATTCATTGAGTGAATTGTTCCTTAATTGCGGCAGTCTCTGCGCTGTATCAGATTTCAGTACTGCTTATTCAGTTGTTATTCGACCTTGCCTATAACGTTCAGAGGCCACACGCGCAGGATCAGTCTTCCTGCGATCTGTTCATCGGAAATGCATCCGATCTGTGAGTTTCTGGAATCTACAGAAACGCTTCTGTGATCTCCCATGACGAAGATTCTGCCCTCCGGCACCTGATAGGGAAGCTCGATATCGCAGTCTCCGTAGGCCCTGTCGATCAGGTACGGCTCGTCAAGCAGTTCCCCGTTGACGTAAACATTGCCTTCTTCATCGATGTCAACCCACTCGCCTGAGTTCGCTATTACCCTTTTAACAAGAATCTTGTTGTTGTAGTAGAAGGCAACCAGGTCTTTTCTCTGGAATTCCAGATTCTTGACAGCTGCGACGATGTCTCCTTCCTCCAGTGTCGGTGCCATGGAACTTCCGTAAATCTGGAAAATAGGGAGCACAAGCGTTGCAATAAGAACCGCGGCAGCTGCGACAATTACAAGAATATATATTGTACTGCGGACCGTGCTGCTGAAGCGTTTGTTCTGTCTGACTCTTGCCAGCTCATTTACGAGCTGTTCCCTTGACGGGATATCCTCTAAAGTTATTTTTTTCTTTGCTCTGGCCATATTCTCACCAAGATGATTCTTTATTCCACGTCAAATTCAGAATTAATGCCTTCCTGTACTTCATAGTCGAATTCCAGAGATGACTTGCCGCTGCGCTCTTTGCGCACGGGCTGCGGGATCGGCTCGGAAAGCGGTTCCCCGGGGGCCGGATTGTCAAGCGGCTCATAGTCCAGAATCATCTCGCTGCTCTCTTCGCTCTTCTCCGGTGCGGCTTCCTCTGCAGAAGGCTCTTCCTTCACTTCAGCGGCATCTGCCTGTGCGGGCTCCGCCTTCACTTCGACAGTTTCTGCCTGCGCGGGTTCTTCCTTCGCTTCGACAGCATCTGCCTGTGCAGGTTCTTCCTTCGCTTCGACAGCTACTGCCTGTGCAGGCTCTTCCTTCACTTCGGGAGTTTCTGCCTCTGCAGGCTCTTCCTTCACTTCGGGAACCTGCGCCTGTGCGGGCTCTTTCTTCGCTTCAGGAGACTGCGCTTCCGCAGAGCTTTCCTGCCCGGCATTTACGGCATCCGCATCCGAAGCGCCGTTTCTGGCAATGAGAGCATTGATCTGCTCTGTCATGGACGCGATCTGTGCCTCATATATGCTGAGCTGGGAGCGAAGCTTCTCGTGTTCATCCGCCTGCTGGATCAGAAGTTCCAAAAGATCAATGCGGCTGAGTCTTCTTAATTCTTTATCTGTCATGTCATTTTCCCGTTAATATGATTACTGCTTCTGGTCATATTATATGCTTATTTTTCGGTTTTGTCTTTATCTCCTCTTTTTCTGAGGAAAAGCCACAGGCCGAGCGCAATAATAGCTGCTCCGAATACAACCGCATAGATCAGCATGGAGGATTCATCTCCGGTTCCGATATACGCTCTGTTCTCGTTGACAACACGCCTTGCAGCAAGGACCTCTCCCTCCGGACTGTAGACAACCTCGTAGAGGTAGCCGTCGCTCCTTCTCTCGAATTCGAGATGCGATCCTGCAGGCGAATCCGCAAGGACCTTCCTGATTTCCGCGGAAGCCGTAGGTGTCGAAGACTGGACAGGCGCGGCCGCGCGTGTCGTAGTCTGTGCAGTTCTTGTCCCCGATGAGGACGACGATGCGGAGGCCGTGGAACTGGATGTCGTCTGCGAAGCCGCTGTGCCGGAGCTTGTCTGGGCCTGCGACGCTGCTGTCTGAGAAGCTGCCGCTGACGTCTGGGCCGCTGCCTGCCCCGTTGCTGCCGCAGCTGCCTGGGAAGCCGCTGCCGCGTCCGCAGGAGTTGTCTGCACCGCATCCGGAATCTTTACGATTGTGAATTCCAGTCTGCCGCTCTGCTCTTCGTCTCTGACCGTAGCGCTGTCTGACAGTGCATATACATCACGAGGATCCTCACTGATCTGATAGCCCAGTTCCTTCAGCTTGTCCTGGAATTCCTTCCTGAGCGACATCGTGTAGGTTCCGCCGACAAGGAGTTCTGTTGTTAGCTCGTCGCCGCCGCAGTAGTCAAGCACCTGATAGCGGTAGCGGATATTGTTTTCGGAATCCTGAACCAGCATGGCGAGAGGAATATAACCTACATCCATCGCTCCGGGTTCCGGATTCGGATAGCGCATCTGGAACATTGCGGGCGCCTCGAGAAGCGCTTCCACCTGGTCCACATACAGCTCATCCGGCTTGTGGATATAGACATTGAAGGAAAGCTGCGCGCGCCTTGTTGTGTGTTTGTAGTGGTTTAACAGTGTAACCGATGCATTCGGTGATTCCTTTGTGAGAGAAACCTGCTCTCTCTGATTGCCTTCAAGGTCGAAGCTTGTAATGCTGGCCCTTGTCAGATTCTCGGAAACAATGTAGGAGCCGACCGGGAGGTTATTAAATGTCACGCTCTCTCCGTGCCTGATCGGGAAATAATAAGGCGTTGTTCCGAGCGAGGACTTGTTCTGGCCTACATAGCGGCCGCTGCTGTCCATGACCGTAAAGTAATAATATGCTCCGTACGCCGTTGTCTTTGTTCTCTCAAGCAGGGTCTGGCCGGCAGCCGATGTATCTTCGGTTTCTACCTCAACTGTCTTATAGACCGTGAGGTGTGTCTCAACTTCCTCATCCTCAGGTGCCTTTAAGGTCTGTCTGGTAACGGTCTCTTCATCCGTGCCGTCAGTCTTTTCTTCTCCGGCAGCCGCCGCGCCGAGAACGCTCACAACATGCAGGGCTCCCTCTGCGGAAGAAGCCTTCTTGTCAGTGGACTCCTTCTCAGCCTCGCCGTCTTCGCTTTCTTTCTCTTCGCCTTCCCCGGCTTCCCTGTCACTGTCTGTCTTTGTGCTGTCCTTATCGGTTTCGCCGTCTTCCGTTCCGGCTTCTGCGGAGCCTTCTTCTTTATCCTTCAGCTCCCCGGTTTCGTCTCCTGCTTTCTTCTCATCCGCGGGATCCGTGCTGCCGGCTTCACCGGTCTCACCGGTTTCCTTCTCCGATTCCTTTACCTCATCCGCAGGTTTTTCCTCTTCGATCTCCTCATAGATGAACCGGACATCGGTATCGCTGTAGATCGTGGAGGTACCTCTGTTGGATGTGTAGGTATAAACCGTCTTTCCGTTCTTTACGCTTCTCGAAATCGAGGTCACTCTGTTGCCGTTGATCTCGACGCCGACGAACCGGTGGCCTTCGGGCGTATAATCCCTTGCCATCTGCTCCAGGTTAACCGTTGAATTATCATCGGTCAGCTGGGCGTGCAGGCTGGGTGTGCCCTCTTCGCTGATCTCGGTGCTGTCTGTGTTCAGGAAGTGCAGCGAGAAAGCATAATCATCTTTCTTTGCGGGATCCTGCTCTTTCTGCTCTGAGCTGCCCTCATCGGATTGTGCAGGATTCTGTTTGCCGTCGCCGCCTTCGGAAGAAGAGATATCGTCCTTCCTGTCCTTCTGCGTCTTTCCTGTGCCGTCGCCTTCAGAGCCTTCTTTTACTTCAGAGCCGGATTCCGATGTGCTGTCCGTCTTATCCTTCTGTCCGCTCTGCTCTTTACTGTCGTCTGCCGGTGTCTGCGCTCCGGAGGCCGCACCCTGTGTATCGTCCTTTGTCTCTTCAGTGACGGTATCCTTCTCGACGGTATCAGGCACATGTGCGCCTGCGCCGGCCTCTTTGGTGGAACGCGGTCCGCCGGTTGAAGAGGATGTTCCGGTCTTCTTCCCGGCGTCTTCTTTCTTCGTGTTCTGCTCCCCGGCGCCTTCCTGAGAAGCCGCTTCGCCCGCAGCTGCGGGTGTCCCGGATTCTGTTCCTGTTATCTGCTCGTCTGCCGCTGCTGCATCGTCCTGAGCAGGCGCATTGCTTCTGTATACGAAGGAAAGGTTTGCAGACGCCCTGACCTCCACGAGGCTGCCGCCGGCGTCTCTGAACTGAAAATAGACATCCTTATAGATGCCGAAACCTGTTTCATATGGTTCGCCCATGACCTTCTGTACAGAGGTCGCGGGGATGCCGTTGATCCTGGCGCCGACGAAGGTGTACCCTTCGACATACTCCGGCGCCTGGGTGAGACTTGCAAATTCCCAAAGTCCGAGCGAGAAGGAAGTGCTGCCGATCGAGCTGCCGTTCTCATCCACAAGAGAGACATTCAGAGGATACTCTCTGACGATGAGATCCTTCGGAGTCTGTTCCGGCGCAACAGTAACTCTCTCGCTCCTGCCTTCCTTTGCCTTCTTTTCCTTTACCAGCTCATCAGCGTCCTTAAACTCCTTCGATGCGCCGGCTTCACTTCCGGCACCCTGCTGCGTCTGTGCAGCCGGATCGGACGTGCTTTCACCTGCAGTATCGGAAGGCACCTGTGCATCCAGGCCCTGTCCGCCGCTCACTGTGCCGGCAGTTCCGGCTTCTGCAGTACCTGCTGCCGCGGGCGTACCTGAAGGCGTTGTACCTTCCGCAGTCCCGGCTTCTGTGCCGGCCGCCGAAGAGCCTGCCGCAGCACCTGCTTCGGAGCTGCCGCTCTGGCCGGCTTTCTGAACGGTATCACCGGTCTGGCCGGAAGCTTCGGAGGAAGCAGTGCCGGCTGTGCCTGTCTGCTGTACAGTCTCAGTCGCAGTGCCTGATGCAGTGCCGGCTGCGGCACCGGCTGCGGCCGGATCTGTAACCGCCGCTCCGCTCCCCGCGCTCATTGACGGAGTGCTGTTGCCTGCAGCGGAAGGAGTACTGACACCGACAGACGGTGCGGGGGCAGGATTGACTGTTCCGGTACTGGAAGGTGTCACCAGATCAAAGGAGCCGCCCGAAGGCTGCGCGGCAGCGCTGCCGGTATCTGCGGGAGGAATCAGGCTGTACGGGCTCTGTCCCCCGGAACCGATACTGACACTCGGGCTGACACTCGTGTCACCTCCTGTCATCTGCCCTTCCACTGTGGGTATTTCATCCGCAAGGACTCCCACACGAGTCATACTCAATGTACTGGAAACAATGAGCAGGCTGACACCAACGCAAGCAATTGACCGTTTCAGTTTATATTTTTTCATGATTACCCATGCCTCTTTCGAGAAAAAATCTATATTACTATAGCAGAAAACAGAGCTATATGGTAGCCCTGTCTTCATAGATTTTTTATATTTTTTTCGAAAATTTCCGCATGTGTGATTATTTTCCGGTATGTCCCGGGCAGTTCCGGAGCCGCATTCGCAGCGCTGTATTATTGACCAATACGATCAAAGTGCTGTATTAATCAGCTTTTCCAGGGGTTCCAAGAGCAGCTTCAGGGAATCTCACGGGATTTTCAGAGGACAAATCCCGCCTTGAAGGCCTTCGACGAAAATGCCGCCTCATAATCTTCAAGGCTGTGCCATTCCGGTTCCGGAAGGACAATCCTTCCTTCCGTCAGCAGCGCAAGGGCCGGCTCGAAGGGGCCGCAGCGGCTGCCCTCGATTTTCAGTTCATTGACTGCCACAAGGGAGAGGTCAAAGGGGTGTTTGCCCGCATAGGTGCTCTTGAGTACGATTGTGCCCTGACGCCGTACGATCTGCAGGGCGAGCTCCATTCCCGTCGGATGCCCCGCCGCGTCCACAACGACCTCGAAGGAATCCTCCGCGGTGAAGCCCTCCTGCGAAAGCTTATGCATCACATCATCCAGCAGGACCGTGTCCGCATAAGGCGAAAAGGTGACAAGCTTGTCAGGATGCTTTCCGATCACCGTCACCCTTGTCCCTGACAGGTGCAGGACCTGTGTAATCATAAAGGCAAGCCTGCCGTCACCGATCACCGCGGCGTGAAGGCCCGGCGTTATATGGATTCTCTCCGGTATCTCCAGGGCCGCCGCAAGAGGCTCTGTCAGCACCGCCTTCTCGGGTGTAAGGCCCTCCGGCACGACATGGATCAGGTGATTTGCCAGCGTCATATATTCGGCAAAGCATCCGTCTTTGGACATGCCGATGACCTTTCTGGAAAGGCAGTGCTTCTCTCTTCCGGTGCGGCACAGGATACAGTGCCCGCCCCCTTCATTCAGCTCGCCGACCACCATCCTGCCGGTGAGATTCCTGTCCGATGATTCTTCTACAATCCCGACGAATTCATGCCCCATGACGCCGCGGAAATCGGGCCTGTAGCCCTTTAATATCTCGCGGTCCGTAGAACATACACCGGCTCTCAGAATCCTGATCAGGCTGTGATTCTCATCTGCCTGCGGCATCGGGAGGTCATCCCTGAGCGATGCCCTTTGTCCGTCAAACCAGATCCCTTTCATTCCAGTCCCCTGCTTCATTACTGATCAATAACATTTTTAATTTTTTTTACATGTTCCGCGTCTTTTCATATGCCCAATCGAAATAGAAAGGCACAGTTTCAAACAGGAAACTGTTTTCCATCAGTTCCACAATCAGTTCCTGGATGGAAAACGGACGATATCCAAAATCACTCATCTCATCCATATACTGATCAAGCTTTTCTTTCTTTATCGCTTTAAAGAATTTCTTTGTATCTTTATTAACTGCATTCAGGCGCCTGAGGTACTCCTCTGCTATATCAAATTTACCTGTCTTGAAATACAGAATAGAAAGCGGGAGTAATAGCTGCGTTTCCTCATGCTCGCCATACTTATTTAAGAGCTCCAGTGCAGCTTCTTCATTCTCAAGAAAAGCATAGATATGCATCAGCTGGTAGCGGACGCCGAGATTGTCATTCGTGGAAAGTCTGAGCATTTCTTCATATACCCGGGCTGCCGGCCCCATCATTCCGGCTTCTGTCATAAAATCCGCATATCTGTTAAGAAGTCTCATGTAGGGCCTTGTTTCCAGAATTCCCCAGTATGCGCCGATGCTGTCCTCATCCATCAGCCCCTTTACTTCCATCTGCTTCGTTGCGTTTTCGACGGCAGCAGTAATTTTATTATAGAATTCCCACGGATTATCATTCGCAATAAGGTCAAGCGACGCACCGACTGCATCCAGATTATCCGGTTCCAGCTCAAGGGCCTTCTTTATGTATTTTTCCGCTTTTGCTCTCGTTGGAGCCTCTTCGGCAAGCTCAAGATAGTCATCTGCGGTAGAGGCTGTTTTCTCCGTAACCGCGGTATGGGGATTACTATTATAATCCTCCATGAATTTCTGGAGAAAAACGTTCGCATCTTCCAATGACATATCATCGGCCCCGTTTTCCTTCAAGGCCTTATGAATCGCTTTAAATGCTCTTTCTGTTTCTCTGCTCATTTGTTTCTCCTATCTCTTTGACTTATCGTAGATTTCTCCCAGAGCCTTCGGCGCCTGGTTCTTCTTGGAAAGGAATACCAGGAGCAGAAGTGTCAGCACATAGGGAAGGATCATGACAAGGTCTGAATATGCGCTCGGCATGCCGAGCAGTTTTACCAGCTGATAGCCGCCGCTTCTGGCAAATCCGAAAATAAGGCACGCTGCCAGTGTCGGAAGCAGTGACCAGTTGCCGAAGATGTAGCCTGCGATGGAAAGGTAGCCGTAACCCATGTAAATGTCGCCGGAGAACTTGGCCAGGATCGAATAGGCAAAGCACATGCCCGCGATTCCGGAGAGAGCTCCGGAGATAACAACGCCCGCGAAATGAAGCTTTGCGACGTCGCCGCCGGCAGCGTCCACTGCGCCCGGATTATCGCCGCATGCGCGAAGCCGAAGGCCGAAGGTGGTCTTATAAAGCACAAACCAGGCGATCACCGCCAGTACAATGATCAGTATTTCAAAGGGGTACACACTCGTAAAGAACGCGCCCAGGACCGGTATGGATGAGATCCCGGGAACGGTGATGCGCTTTGACACAGTCAGGATAAACTTGTCGGAGGCAGCGCCGAACATGGTGCGGTTGATGACCTTTGTCAGGAAGGATGTCAGTGCCATTGCGAGGATGTTGATAACCACGCCGCTGATGACCTGGTTCGCCTTGAACCGGATGCAGAGAACCGCATGAAGGCATGCATACAGGCCTCCGCCGACCGCGGCGAAGGTAAACGCCAGGACCTTGGTTGACGCGTCGGGAACTCCCGCCGCGGCTGCAAGCGTCGCCGCCAGTGCCCCGATAAACGCGCCCATTCCCTGGAGTCCTTCAAGAGCGAGGTTCGTGATACCGCTCTTTTCGGAGAAGATACCTCCGATTGCCATGATGAAAAGAGGAAGAGAGAAGCTCATTCCGTCGATAATGATATTATTGATCATATTGATATTCATACATCTTCCCCCCTTACGCCTGTGCTTTGTCCGATGTGCCGGTATCGCTGCTCTTTCTCCTTGCCGCGACGATTCCCATAAAGAATACGCTGCAGGCAGAGAACAGAAGGATCAGGCCTGTAATGACGGAAACGATCTCCGACTCAACGCTCTGCTGGGAGCTCATGTAGGTACTGCCCTTTCCGATCACCTGGATCAGGAAGGAGGCAAAAAGGATTCCTATGGGATCCGAGTTGCCCAGAAGACAGACGGCGATGGAGTCAAATCCGGTTGAGACAAGGGTCTTCGGCTGGATTGAGGCAAAATATCCGAGATAGTAGGAAACTCCCGCAAGTCCCGCAAGGGCTCCGGAGATGGCCATGGAAATGACCATGGAGCGGCCGACCCTGATGCCGGCGTAGCCTGCCGCCGTCCGGTTGGATCCGACGGCCTTCAGCTCATAGCCGAGGACAGTCCTGTCAAGGACGATCTTGACCGCGAACGCCGCGATAATCGCAAGACCGAAAGCAAGCGGAATATTGAACTTATAGCCTGCAATAAGGACATCGGTGAGTGTCAGCCTCGCCGCGGAGCTGACCGTTCTGGACTGTCTTGAGAGCGGATCAATGAACCGCGTCTGGATGAAAAAGCTGATAACATATTCCGCTATGTAATTGATCATGATAGAGCTGACGACTTCATTAATGTTAAATTTGAATTTCAGGAAGCCGATCAGCGCGCCGACCGCCATTCCGGTCACCATGCCGATAATAATTACGAGCGGCTTTGCCGCAGCCGGCGCCAGCGAGGAATAGCCGACAGTGATCGTCGCGATAAAGCCGGCGGTCAGCATCTGTCCGGAGATACCGATATTGAACAGGCCGGTCTTCATGGCGACCGCGCAGGCAAGCGCCGCAAAGATCATCGGCGTCCAGTAGTCGATCAGGCTCGCAAGATCGGTAAACATCGCCTTGCCCGCCGCATATTTTGCCTTCGGAGCAAGGCCGCTACCCTGCAGTATGTTGTAATACGACATAAGCGGATTGCGCCCAAGCAGCAGGAGGACAAATGCTCCCGCGACAAGACTGAGCAGCACCGCGATTACCGCGATGCGTCTGTAAAGCTTTGCGTCATGCATGTTTTGCCTCCTCACTCTGCTTTGTTCCCGCAACACCCATCATGTATTCGCCCAGCATGGCGTTGGTATATTCACCAGCAGGCGCGATCTTTCCGATCTGACCGTCATAGATTACGGCGATTGTGTCGGAGAGCTCCGTGACCTCGTCCAGCTCCAGGGAAACAAGAAGGACCGCCTTGCCCTTGTCTCTCTCGGCGATGATCTGCTTATGAATGTTCTCAATCGCGCCGATATCGAGGCCCCGCGTCGGCTGTACAAAGATGCACAGATCCGCGTTCTGCTCGATTTCGCGTCCGATGATCGCTTTCTGCTGGTTGCCGCCTGACATGGAGCGGACCACGGTATCGCCTCTGGAAGCCGAGCGGATATCGTAGCGCTCGATCAGCTTCTCGGAATTCTGTTCAAAGACCTTCTGCTGCAGGATACTGCTCTTTTTAAACGGCTCCTTGAAATAATCCTTCAGGGCGAGATTGTCGCGCAGGGAGAAATCAAGGACGAGGCCGACCTGCTGTCTGTCCTCGGGGATGTAGGAAATGCCGGCCAGTGTGCGCCTTCTGACGTCTAAGTCCGTGATATCCTTTCCCTTTAATTTGATTTTCCCGCTCTTTGCCCGCAGGAGCCCCGCAACAGCGTCCGCAATCTCGGTCTGGCCGTTTCCGGAAACGCCCGCGATGGAGAAGATTTCTCCCTCATGGATCGTAAAGGAGACATCCCTTACGACATCAAATTTGTCTTCATTTTCGACGACAAGGTGCTCGACCTCCAGAACCGGCGCTCCCATATGAGCCTCCGACTTTTCCGCCGTCAGCTGGACCTCATGGCCGACCATCAGGGCAGCCATCTGCTTTGCATCCATGCCGGGGACGTCGCGCACGTCGATCAGCTTTCCGCGGCGGAGGATCGCGCACCGGTCGGCAACCTTGCGGATCTCCTCGAGCTTGTGCGTGATCAGGATGATGGTCTTTCCGCCGTCCCTGAGCGCGCGGATGATGTCGAGCAGCGCATCGATCTCCTGCGGCGTAAGGACCGCGGTCGGCTCGTCAAAGATCAGGATCTCAGCGTTCCTGTACAGCATCTTGAGGATCTCAACGCGCTGTCTTGTGGACACGTTGACGTCCTCGATGATCTTTGTCGGATCGACCTCCAGACCGTATTGTCTGGAAATCTCGGCGATATCCTTCTCCGCCTTCGCCTCGTCCACAACGGGAATCATCCCGAGGAACTTCTTCTTCGGTTCGGCGCCGAGGATAATATTCTGTGCGATTGTGTAATTGGAAACAAGCTTGAAGTGCTGATGAACCATACCTATGTTAAGGCTGGACGCATAGGACGGGGATGTGATTTTTTCTTTCTTTCCCCTGATGTAGATCTCGCCCTCATCCGGCTCGTACATGCCAAACAGCATGCTCATCAGGGTCGATTTGCCCGCGCCGTTCTCGCCGAGCAGTGCGTAGATCTCCCCTTTTCTGATCTGAATCGTGACATCGTCATTGGCAATAATACCCGGAAAACGCTTCGTGATGTGCCGCATCTCGACAATGTATTCCGGCTGTGTGGAAGTATTTGGCATGAGCTTTCTCCCCCGGTTTTCAGATTACGGGCGGCCTGCCGCCAGGGCCGGCTGCCAGGCAAAGCGCTCCGATCGAGTTAGAAACGTGCGCCGCCAGGCACATCTAAAACGAAAGGGCACGGTTTATATCCCGTGCCCTTTCATTATAGCCTTTTAAGCATTATTTGTGATAATTCTTTTACAATTTTAACCGCGAACGTTTTAACCGAGAATCCTTACTCAAGTCCTACGAAATCAGCAGGTGTTGTGCCGCCGAAGTTGGAGGGAGGAACGATCTCGCCGCTCTTAACCTTCTCAAAAGCTTCGTCGATCTTCTCGATGCTCTCGGGAGACAGCTGGCATCTGCCCTCTGCGGAGACATAGCCGACAGAACCGGAATCCGCGCCAAGCAGAGCGTTCTCGCCCTTGAAGGTGCCGTCCTTGATCTTGTTGAGCTGGATCTCATCGTTCATATCCATAACCTTCAGGCTGGATGTCAGAATGATGTTGGAGTCGCCGTTTACGCCGTCATCGAACTGGTCGACGCCGCAGCCGATGCAGTATACGCCTTCAGCCTCTTTTGCAGCTGTGAATACGCCGTTGCCGGAGCCGCCTGCCGCTACGAAGATGATGTCAACGCCTTCATCGATCAGAGCCTTGCCGACGATCTTGCCGGTAGCTTCATCAGCGAAGGAACCTACATAGTTGCCGCCGACGTTCGCGCCGGTAACATCTGTTCCCGCATAGGAAGGAAGCTCAACGATCTCAGCGGATGTGCCGTAGTGCTTGTTGGCATAGTTGACGCCTGCCATGAAGCCGTACTGATAGTTGACATTGGAAGGATATGCAATTCCGTTTACGACTGCAACCTTGCCGGTCTTTGTCTCAAGTGCAGCAGCGATACCGCAGGGGAAGCCGGACTCCTGCTCCTTGAAGGTCATAGCGTAGATGTTCTCGCACTCGACTGTGTTGCCTTCCGCGTCGGTGGGATCCGAGTCAACAAGGATGAACTTCACATCCGGGTTCTCGGTTGCAATCTGGCCGATGGGAGCGAACTGGAATCCGTCGCAGACGATAACGTCATAATCCGCAACGATATCCTGCACGGTCTGAAGGCAGGCGGATACGTCGCCGGTCTCCTCACGTACGGGAGTAACCTTGGAATCGGGATTCTCAGCTACGAATGCCATAAGGCCTTCATAGTTGTTCTGGTTGAAGGAACCGTCATCAACGCCAGAAGGAGAAGTAACGATCGCGATGTTCAGCGCAGCGCCGCCTGCAGCTTCTTCTGTTGCAGCAGCTTCCTCTGTTGCAGCAGCCTCTTCTGTCTTCTCTTCAGCCGCGGGTGCAGCCTGCTCTGCTGCGGGAGCACTGGCAACCGGAGCACCGCATCCTGCAAGTAAGCCGGCCATAACGCCTGTAGCCATCACCAGACTGATCAGCTTTTTTTTCATAATTTCCTCAATCCTCCATTCTTTCATCAAGATGAACTAAACATACCGGCAGCGGTGCCCGGACCATTTTTACAGATCGTCCGTCCCGCTGCCGGTTATGATTATATCACATAAACGAAAGTCGCAAAACGGACATATCACCCAAAAACAGTTCGGGCCCCGTAATCGGGGCCTGAACTTCCTTTTTCGTATTATTTACCTGAGATCCATTCCGACTTTTACAAAACGGAACATACGGAGGGCGGCTTCGTAGTACAGCTCCTCTGCTCTCTCCATTGCCTCGGAAACCTGCATTGGGGCGTTGACCGAAGTCATCAGCGAGGATATGCCGCAATTGCAGATATCCATCGCCTTATGGCCCATGGAACCGGACAGTCCCAGAACCGGCACGCCCTTTGCCCTTGCGTGCTCGCCGACGCCCTGCATGACCTTGCCGAAGCAGCTCTGCCAGTCCGTGCGTCCCTCTCCCGTGACAACCAGGTCGACGCCCTCGAGGCGCTCGTCAAAATGGATCAGGTCAAGCACGGTCTCAATTCCCGATTTCATCTCGCCGTCAAAGAACACGCGAAGTGCGGCGCCGAGTCCGCCCGCAGCGCCCGCGCCCTTGATGGTATCGCAGTCGATCCCGAAGGTGTCCTTAATGATATCCCTGTAATTGCACATGCCCTTTTCAAGCCTGTCCTGGATTTCGGGAGTCGCGCCCTTTTGTTTTCCGAAGGTATAGGTCGCGCCGTCTTTCCCGCAAAGAGGGTTTGTGACATCGCACATGACCGTGATCTTCGCCTCACGAATGCGCGGATCCATTCCGGAAACATCAATCGAAGCAACGTTTTCAAGATCGCGCCCGAACCCCTCAAGTTCCTTTCCTTCCCTGTCCAGGAAGCGGGCGCCGAGAGCCCTCGCGCACCCCATGCCGCCATCGTTGGTGGCGGATCCGCCGATTGCAATCGAAATATCCTTATAGCCTCTTTCCAGGGCGTCCAGGATCATCTCTCCCGTTCCGTAGGTCGTGGTGTTCAGTGGATTGCGCAGTTCATCCGGAACCAGAGGAAGGCCTGATGCTGCCGCCATCTCGATGACTGCCTTGTCCGCGCCGAAAACGCCGTAGGACGCCGCAACCTCCTCCATGAGCGGTCCGTGGACAGAGATCGTCATCAGGTCTCCGCTTTCCGCCTCAACGACAGCCTCGACGGTCCCCTCGCCGCCATCCGCCACGGGCACCCCGCCCGTCTCGCAGGGTCCGAACACCTCAAAGGCCGCTTTTGTCAGCAGCTCGCAGGTCTTCTGGCTTGTAAGACTCCCCTTGAAGGAATCGGAAGCAAATAATAGTTTCATGTCATACCCCTTTCATGTAAATAATCAAAGCGGGCCGGAAGGCAGGCGCTGTGCCTGTCCCTGCCCGCTTATCAGTGTCAGTGCAGAATGAAGCTTAAAATCGTGATCTCAACGATCGCGGCAAGACCCATAACAAGAGTGTTCATGGTCTGAGTCTTATAGCCTCTCTCCGGAGACATTGCGCCGAAGTTGGTGACAACCCAGAAATAAGAGTCGTTTGCGTGAGAAACGGTCATTGCGCCGGCGCCGATTGCCATGCAGACCAGAGTGATCTGTACCGGTGACGTAAAGCCGAGAACCGGAAGGAGCGGTGCGACAATGCCTGCCGTTGTAGTCAGCGCGACGGTAGAGGAGCCCTGTGCGGACTTCAGGATCGCAGAGAGCAGGAACGGGAAGAAGATTCCCATCGTGGACAGTACGGTTGCATGCTGTGAGATGTAGTTGACCATATCCGAACTGGAAATGACCTTGCCCAGAACGCCGCCCGCAGCGGTAACAAAGAGGATCGGTCCTACGGTCATCAGTGTGTCGTTGCAGATCTTGTAGAAGTCAGCCATCTTTCCTGCGCCTGCCAGCTGCCAGACCGCGAACGCGGAGCCGACTGCAAGAGCGATGATGGGTGTGCCGAGGAAATTGATGAAGCTGACAAAGCCGCCGCTCAGCTTGGCCATTGTGACTATGGATGAAAGAGCCATGAGAATGATCGGAACGATGATAGGAGCAAGTGAAGAGAAGCCGCTCGGAAGCTTGCCGTACTCGGCAACGAGCTCTTCATAAGTCTTTACGGTTTCTTCCGCATTCAGCTCATCGTCCGCCTTTACGCGCTTTCCGATAAACTTCGCATAGATAAAGCCTGCTGCCAGGGGAAACAGGGAGCACAGAACGCCAAGGCCCATGACCAGAAGAAGGTTATTGCCGATGCCGAGTGTCGAAGCAGCTGCGATGGGGCCCGGTGTGGGCGGGATAAACACGTGGGAAATATAAAGTCCGGATGCCAGGCCGACCGTCATTGCAACGGAGGATTCGCCCGTGCGTCTTGCCATCGCCTTACGGATCGGGTTCAGGATAACGAAACCGGAATCGCAGAATACGGGGATGGAAACAACCCAGCCCATGAGCTCGATCGCAAGAACAGGGTTGTTCTGTCCGACGAGCTTGATAACGATATCCGCGAGCTTTAACGCAGCGCCGGTTGCCTCAAGAATGCTGCCGATCAGCGCGCCGAGGATGATGACGATACCGATGCTGGAGAAGGTTCCGGAGAAGCCGGATCCGATTACGCCCGCAAGACCGGTGACC
>ODAI014586413.1_pt1 | contig 18536 bp, 14 predicted proteins | sample 1539321 | NCBI WGS metagenome assembly ODAI01 (sample SAMN02144231, study PRJEB22623) | gut metagenome | biome: sheep rumen | host: Ovis aries | place: New Zealand
GATGCCCTGAACGACTATGCCCTGCTGGAAGCCAGCGTTCGCGATGACCTGAACAAGAAAGCCTGCCGCGTGTCGGCGGTGCTCGACCCGGTGAAGCTGGTCATCACCAACTACCCCGAGGACAAGACGGAAGAGATGCAGGCCGTGAACAACCCCGAGAACGAGGCCGACGGCACCCACACCATCGCCTTCGGCCGCGAGCTGTGGATAGAGCGCGACGACTTCATGGAGGTGGCCGAGAAGAAATTCCAGCGACTGGCTCCCGGCAAGGAGGTGCGCCTGAAGAACGCCTACATCATCAAGTGCGACGAGGAGCACCCCTGCGACAAAGATGCCGAGGGCCGCGTGACTACCATCTGTGCCGCCTACGACCCCGAGACCCGCGGCGGCATGCCCGGTGCAGCCCGCAAGATCAAGGGCAAGACGCTCCACTGGGTGAGCTGCAGCCACTGCCTTGAAGCTGAGGTGCGGCTGTACGACCGGCTGTTCTCGATAGAAAACCCCGGTGCCGACGAGCGCGACTTCCGCGAACTGTTGAACCCCGACTCACTGAAGGTGCTGAAGCACTGCTACGTGGAGGACTACCTGAAGCAGAAGCAGGCCGGCGACTTCCTGCAGTTCCAGCGCGTAGGCTACTTCACACCCGACCTGGACTCGACACCCGACCACCTGGTGTTCAACAAGACGGTGGGGCTAAAAGACACCTGGCGGAAATAAGGCGGAATAACGGAATAACGGAATAACGAAATAACGGTATTACGGTATTACGGCATAACGGCATAACGGCATAACGACAAAACAATAAGACGTGCAAGTCAACGAGGAATATTTCGACACAGACGATTTCCGCGAGCTGCTCGACAGCTACGAGACATCCATAGAGGCGGGGCACCCCGTCTTCATGGATGCCGACGACTTGGTGGATATTGCCGACTACTACAATGCCCACGACGATTACGACAAGGCAGTAGAGGCCATCGACTATGCCCTGGAGCTATACCCCAGGGCCACGCTGCCCAACGTATTCAAGGCCCGCGACGCGCTGATGAAGGGCGACTTCGAGGCTGCACGCCAGTATGCCGACAACATTGAGGAGCACGACGACCCCGACTACCACTACCTGCAGGCCGAGCTACTGGTGGCCGAAGACCGCATAGACGAAGCCGACCGCTATCTGCGCGAATACGGCAAGACGGTAGATGCCGACGAGTATCAGGACTTTGTGAAAGACTGTGCCAACCTCTACATCGACTACGACGTAAATGACAAGGCCTACGAATGGATGTTGCGATGCAAGGCCGACGACAGCGACGACTTCAAGGAACTGATGGCCCGCACGCTGTTCGGACTGGGGAAATACAACGACTCTGAGCGCATCTTCAACGAGCTGATAGACCGCCACCCCTTCTCGAAGCACTACTGGAACGCACTGGCCAGCGCACAGTTCATGCGTCAGGACTACTCCGGCTCCGTGTCGAGCAGCGAGTATGCCATCGCCATCGACCCGCACGACCCCGAGGGGCTGCTGACCAAGGCCAACGGGCTGTTCCAGTTGGAGAACTACGACGAAGCGCTGAAATACTACCAACGCTACGTAGAAGAAGTGCCCGAGGACGAACCGGCTCTGGAAAGCATCTATATGGAGCTGGCCTTCTGCTACAGCCACAACCGGCAGATAGACAAAGCCATTGAGATGCTCGACAAAGCAGGCGGCGACGCGATAGACAAGATGGTGGTGAAGGGGCATCTGCTGTTGGAGAACGAACGGGTGGAAGAGGCCTTGGAGGCCTTCCAGACAGCCATCACCATGTCGGACAGTACACCCAGCGTATTGCTGCGCATCATCGTGTCGCTGTACGACAACCGCTATCTCACGGCCTGCTACGAGATGTTCGGCAAATACTTCGAGTACATCAGGGCTACCGCCCCCGACTACCCCGACGGCTATGCCTACATGGCCCTGTGCTGCTACGATATGGGCCGCAAGGGCGAATTTCTGCATTATCTGCGTGAAGCCGTCAAGCGCAACCCTCAGGAGGCACGCCTGGTGCTGGGATTCCTATTCCCCGACGACGTGGAGCCGAAAGACTATTATGAACACTATTTACAACATTTGAAGCAATGAACCTTTTTACATCCCTGCTGAGCAACCTGAACTACGGCACGATATGTTTCCTCATGCTGCTGGAGAGCACCGTGGTGCCCGTACCGTCTGAGTTTGTGGTGACACCCGCAGCCTATCATGCCGCCAGCGGACAACTGGACGTCTGGCTCATCATACTCTTTGCCACCATCGGGGCCGACATCGGTGCCAGCATCAACTACGTCGTGGCCCTCTACGTGGGGCGGCCCGTCATCTACCGCTTCGCCAACAGCCGGTGGGGCAAGATGTGCCTGCTGAACGAGGAGAAGGTGAAGAAGAGTGAGAAATATTTCGACGACCACGGCATCGTGGCCACCCTGACGGGGCGACTCATCCCCGGCATACGCCACCTGATCAGCATCCCTGCCGGACTGGCACGCATGCACTACGGCAAGTTCCTGCTCTACACCACCATCGGTGCCGGCACGTGGCACGGCATCCTGGCGGCACTGGGCTGGTATCTGCACACCATCGTACCCGAAGAGCAGCTGAACGACAAGATCAGCGAGTATGCCGAATACATCAAGATTGTCATCCTCGCACTGGTGGTGATAGCCATCGTGTACTTTCTCGTCAAGAAAATGAGCAAGAACAACCGTTAACATTTACACATATTTCTAATTAACACACTATGCCAAGAATCAATAATCACCTGGTCATCATGGCTGGCGGCGTAGGAAGCCGCTTCTGGCCCATGAGCACTACCGAGAAGCCCAAGCAGTTCATCGACGTGCTGGGCACCGGCAAGACGCTGCTGCAACTCACCGTGGAACGCTTCCGGGGCATTGTGGATGCCAACCACGTATGGGTGGTCACCAACCGCAGCTATGCCGACATCGTGGCCGAGCAGCTGCCCGACATGCCCCGCGACCATATACTCTGCGAGCCGTGCCGCCGCAACACCGCACCCTGTATAGCCTACGTGTCGTGGCGCATCAAGTCGCAAGATGCAAAGGCCAACATCGTGGTGACACCCAGCGACCACATCGTCACCGACACGGAGGAGTTCCGCCGCGTCATAGCCGAATGCCTCGACTTCACTGCCGACAGCGATGCCATTGTCACCCTCGGCATGAAACCCACACGCCCTGAGACAGGCTACGGATACATCGAAGCCAACCTGTCGGCACAGTCGCTGCGCAACAAGGAGATATTCCGCGTCGATTCCTTCCGCGAAAAACCTGACATCGACACCGCCCGGCAGTACATCGCCAAGAACAACTACCTGTGGAACGCCGGCATCTTCATCTGGAACGTATCGACCATCGTCAATGCCTTCCGCATCTACCAGCCCTCGATATCGAAGGTGTTCGAGAGCCTGCTGCCCGTCTATGGCACGGAGAAGGAGCAGTCCGAGATAGACCGTCTCTTCCCTGAGTGCGAGAACATATCGGTAGATTACGCCATCATGGAGAAAGCCGACGAGATATTCGTCTGCCCTGCCGACTTCGGATGGAGCGACCTGGGCACGTGGGGCTCGCTGCAGCAGTTGTCGAAGCAAGACCTCTACGGCAATGCCTGCATAGGTCCTGACATTGCCACCTTCGAGACGCACAACTGTATCATACACACCACGCAGGAGAAGAAGGTGGTGGTACAGGGCCTTGACGGATACATCGTGGCCGAAAACGACGACACCTTATTAATATGTAAGCTCTCAGAAGAACAGCGCATCAAGCAGTTCTCCGAGCAAGACAAGGAAAAGTAAACACGCTAAGTTCTCCGAACAAGACAAGGAAAAGTAAACACGCTAAGAAAACATGGAACAGAAGAAAATAGCTTTAATCTCCGGCATCACCGGTCAGGACGGCAGCTATCTGGCCGAATTCCTGATAGAGAAAGGCTACGAGGTTCACGGCCTGCTGCGCCGCTCGTCGTCGTTCAACACGGGTCGCATAGAGCACCTCTACTTAGACGAATGGGTGCGCGACATGAAAAAGTCACGACTGGTCAATCTGCACTGGGCCGACATGACCGACTCGTCAAGTCTCATCCGCATCATCGGCGAGGTGCGACCCACCGAGATATACAATCTGGCAGCCCAGAGCCACGTGAAGGTGAGCTTCGACGTGCCGGAATACACGGCTGATGTCGATGCCACCGGCGTGCTGCGCCTCTTGGAGGCCGTGCGCATCTGCGGACTGGAGAAGCAGTGCCGCATCTACCAGGCATCCACCTCCGAACTGTACGGTAAGGTGCAGGAGGTGCCACAGTCTGAGACCACGCCCTTCTATCCGCGCTCGCCCTACAGCGTAGCCAAGCTCTACGGATTCTGGATCATGAAGAACTACCGCGAGTCGTACAATATGTACTGCTGCAACGGCATCCTGTTCAACCACGAGTCGGAGCGTCGCGGCGAGAACTTCGTCACCCGCAAGATTACCCTGGCCGCCGCCCGCATTGCGCAAGGCTATCAGGACAAGCTCTATTTAGGCAACCTCAATTCGCTGCGCGACTGGGGCTACGCCAAGGACTACGTGGAGTGCATGTGGCTCATCCTGCAACAGCCCGAGCCCGACGACTTCGTCATTGCCACCGGCGAGTATCACACCGTACGCGAGTTTGCCACACTGGCTTTCCGCGAGGCCGGCATAGAGTTGGAGTGGCGCGGCGACGGCATAGACGAAAAGGGCTACGACAAGCAGACGGGCAAGCCACTGGTCGAGGTTGACCCGAAATACTTCCGCCCGGCCGAGGTGGACCAGTTGCTGGGCGACCCCTCCAAAGCCAAGCGCGTGCTGGGATGGAACCCGCAGAAGACATCGTTCGAAGAGCTGGTGCGCATCATGGTAGCACACGACATGAAGAAGGTGCGCAAGCTGTACCTCAGAGAACATCTGGACGACTAAGTAGTCGGAAGAAACATGTCCATCAGTTACCTCTCATTGATTAGACAACAGTAAAAAAGCAAGGAAGATGCTTGACAAGAATGCTAAGATATATGTAGCAGGCCACCACGGACTGGTGGGCTCTGCTATATGGAACAATCTGAAGACCCGCGGCTACGAGAACCTGATAGGCCGCAGTCATCGCGAGCTGGACCTGACCGACCAGGTGGCGGTACGGCGTTTCTTCGACGAAGAGCGCCCCGATGCCGTCGTACTGGCTGCCGCCTTCGTGGGCGGCATCATGGCCAACTCGCTGTATCGTGCCGACTTCATCATGATGAACATGAAGATACAGTGCAACGTCATCTCCGAGTCGTACGCCCACGGAGTGAAGAAGCTGCTGTTTCTCGGCTCTACCTGCATATACCCGAAGAACGCGCCACAGCCCATGAAGGAAGACTGCCTGCTGACATCGCCGCTGGAATATACCAACGAGGAATATGCCATCGCCAAGATTGCCGGCCTGAAGATGTGCGAGAGCTACAACCTGCAGTACGGCACCAACTACATCGCCGTGATGCCTACCAACCTCTACGGACCGAACGACAATTTCCACCTGGAGAACTCGCACGTCATGCCCGCCATGATGCGCAAGGTGTATCTGGCCAAACTGATACACGACGGCGAGTGGGCCAAGATAGCCACCGACCTGGACAAGCGACCCGTGGAAGGCGTGACGGGTGCGGCATCGCACGACGACATCTTGACGGTGCTGGCCAAGTATGGCATATATAATAATAAGGTGGTGCTCTGGGGCACGGGCAAGCCGCTCCGCGAGTTTCTGTGGAGCGAGGATATGGCCGACGCTTCGGTACACGTGCTGCTGAACGTCAACTTCAGCGACATCATCGGCATCGAGAAATACTCGTCGGTACACTACGGAGCCTCTACCGACGGGGCCGTCGATCGCAACCACTCGGCAGGGCGCGGCGGAGCCATCCCGTCGCTGGGCGAAATCCGCAACTGCCACATCAACGTTGGCACCGGCAAGGAGCTGACCATCCGCCAGCTGTCAGAATTGGTAGTCAAGGCTGTAGGCTTCGAGGGTGAGGTGGCGTTTGATGCCACAAAGCCCGACGGCACCATGCGCAAGCTGATAGACGTCAGCAAGCTGCACTCCTTAGGCTGGACGCACCGTGTCGAGATAGAAGACGGCGTGCAGCGGCTGTTCCACTGGTATCAGCAGTCCCTGCAGCAAGAATAGTGGGCACTTAGGCTATCTGACTGTAAGAATAGTGGTCACAAAGGCTATCAACCGTAAAAAACGGACTGACTTTTTTGGTCAGTCCGTTTTTTATTACTATCTTTGTCGCATAAAAGCCGAATAACTATGAAAGCCATCCGAACATTCGAAGACATGCGCCGACTCGTTGCCGAAGCCAAGCGGCATCTGCGCATCGTAGCCGTCAACCCCCATGACGAAGCCTCGCGCAACACCCTGCGACAGGTGGCAGAAACGGGCATTGCCGAAGTCATCAGCATAGAAGACAGCTTGGACGAGCGAGCCGCCCAGAAGGCGGTGGCCCTTATCCGTCGCGGCGATGCCGACGTGCTGATGAAAGGCCTCATCGGTACCGACATCCTGCTGAAGGCCATCCTGAACAAGGTGTCCGGCCTGTTGCCCGAAGGCAGCGTGCTGAGCCATGTCGCTGTGGCCGAGATAGCCAGCTACCCCAAGCTGCTGTTCTTCAGCGACGTAGCCGTCATCCCCTATCCTACCCAGAAGCAGCGCATCGAGGAGGTGCGCTATACCGCCGATGTGTGCCACCGCCTCGGCATTGCAGAGCCGCGCATCGCCCTCATCCATTGTGCCGAACACGGCGGTCGTCAGTTTCCTTTTGTCGATGGCTATCACGACATCAAGCAGATGGCGGCAGAGGGCTGTTTCGGGCGGTGCATCGTCGATGGGCCGATTGATGTCAAGTCGGCCTGCTCACTGGAGGCACTGCAGGCCAAGGGTATTGCCTCGCCCCTGAACGGCGAGGCTGACGTGCTCATCATGCCCGACATCGAAGCCGGCAACACCTTCTACAAAGCCATGACGCTCTTTGCCCACGCCCGTACCGCCGGCATCTTGTGGGGCGCGCAATGCCCCGTCGTCTTACCCTCGCGCGGCGACTCGGCGGAGGCTAAATTCAACAGCATCCTCTTCGCGCTGGCCTGTCTCTGACGCCTGGTGCCCATTGGCCTATTATCCAACAACCTATATTTTTTCTTATTACTTATTATTTATTATCCATTACCCATGAACATCCTCGTCATCAACCCCGGCTCCACCAGCACCAAGATGGCCGTCTATCAGGACGAAAAGCCCATCCTGCTGCGCAACATCACCCATACCGCCGACGAACTGGCTCACTTCGATGCCATCACCGAACAACAGGACTTCCGCCGACAGTTGGTGCTCGACGAACTGCAACGCTCTGACATTCCCCTTGCTTTCGACGCCGTGATAGGGCGCGGCGGACTCGTCAAGCCCATCAGCGGCGGTGTCTATGAAATCAACCCCCGCATGGTGGAAGACACGCTGCACGGATGCGTCATGCACAACCACGCCTGCAACCTGGGCTGCCTGATAGCCTACGAGATAGCGGGCGAAATCAATACCGCATCGGCCAACGGGATGTCGTCGTCCTCGCTGTGCCGGGCCTTCATTGCCGACCCGGGGGTGGTAGATGAGCTGTCGCCGCTGGCGCGTATCAGCGGCTCACCGCTCATGCCACGCATCGCCATCTGGCATGCGCTGAACCAGCGGGCCATCGCGCGACGCTTTGCACGCGGCATCGGCAAGGAATACGAAGACCTGAACCTGATTATCTGCCATCTGGGAGGCGGCATCTCCGTGGCTGCCCACGAGCACGGACGAGCCATCGATGCCAACAACGCTCTGGACGGCGAGGGGCCGTTCTCGCCAGAGCGTGCCGGCAGTCTGCCGGCAGCCGACCTCATACGGCTCTGCTTCAGCGGGCGCTATACGGAGAAACAGCTGCTGAAGCGCATTGCCGGACAAGCCGGACTGACGGCCCACTTGGGCACCAACAACATGCGCGAGGTGCTGCAGCGCATAGCGCAGGGCGACGAGCAGGCGCGCCTCATTGTCGATGCCATGCTCTACCACACGGCGAAGCAGATAGCCGCCGAGGGGGCTGTGCTCTGCGGACAGGTGGATGCCGTGTTGCTCACGGGCGGCATGGCCCACAACGACTACATCGTCAGCGAGTTGCGCCATCGCATAGCCTATCTCGCCCCCGTCTATGTGTTTCCCGGCGAGAACGAGATGGAAGCCCTCGCGCTGAATGCCCTAGCCGTTTTGCAGGGCAAGCGCGTGGCGAAGGTCTATGAATAGGGGGGAAAAAGCGCGGCCACAGGGGACTTTTCGCAACGTGCGGAAGCCCAGTGGCCGCGCTGCCTTTATTTCAGCTGCTCGCGGAAGAAGGCGGCCGCGCTGCCTTTATTTCAGCTGCTCGCGGAAGAAGGTGACGCACTGCCGATAGAGGTGGCGGCGCGTATTGCCGCCCGCGATGCTGTGGTTGCGGTTGGTATATACCAGCTGGCTGAAGTCCTTGTCGGCCTGCACCAGTGCCTCGGTATATTCTGCGGTGTTGCGGAAGTGTACATTGTCGTCGGCCATGCCGTGGCAAAGCAGCAAGGCTCCGTGCAGACTGGCAGCGCGCGCTATCGGACAGTCGTCGTAGCCTACGGCATTCTCCTGCGGCGTACGCATGAACCGCTCGGTATAGATGGTGTCGTAGTATCGCCACGACGTGGGCGGCGCAATGGCGATGCCGCAACGGAACACGGGGCGCCCCTCGGACATGGCCATCAGCGTATTGAAACCACCAAACGACCACCCCCAGATGGCTATCCTGTCCTTATCGACATACGGCTGCTGCTGTAGCCACAAGGCAGCCTCCACCTGGTCGTGGGCCTCCAGCTGTCCTAACTTCAGGTAGGTACACTTCTCAAACTCGGCGCCACGGCCACCCGTGCCGCGGTTATCTACACATACGCACACGTAGCCCTGCTGGGCCAGATACTGCTCCATCAGCGCCCCCTGTCCGGCCATGCCTATGCTCCAGGCGTTGCGTACCTGCTGACTGCCCGGTCCGCCATACTGATACATCACGACGGGATAGCGGCGCGACGCATCGAAGCCGTAGGGCTTCACCATCCATGCGTTCAGCGTCACCCCGTCCTGTGTGGTCAGCGTAAACAGCTCGCGGCGACCCAAGTCGTAGGCTGCCATCTTTTCACGCAGTTCATGGTTGTCTATCAGCGTCGTCAGTGCCTTGCCGCCACGCGTGCAAAGAGTATAGACGGGCGGCGTGTTCATGTCGCTCCACTGGTCGATGAAGTATCGGTAGTCGTGGCTGAACACTGCCGTGTGCCATCCGGCCTTCGGTGTGAGACACTCGCGGCGGCCATTCTCGCGGGCCACCCAGAGACGCTGCTGCGTGGCGTCGCCGCCTTCGTCCGTCTTGCCGTTGCCGGCCTCGTGCGATGCATAGTAGGTATTGCCCGTCGCCTCGTCGTAGCCATAGACCTGGCTCACCTCGTAGTTGCCACGGTCTATCTGCCGCAGCAGCTGGCCGTTCAGATTGTACAGATAGAGGTGCATGTTGCCGTCGCGGTCGCTGGGCAGCAGAATGTGGCTCCGCGTCAGCTGGATGGCCGACATGGCCTCTTCGCGCACGTAGCAGCGGCTCTTCTCTTCTATCACCTGCTGGCAGAGCGTTGACAGCGGGTTGGCCATGAAGATGCGCAGACAGTCCTGATGGCGGTTCAGCGTATAGACCGCCACCCGCGACGAGTCGGCCGTCATCACGATACGCGGAATATAGCCGTCGGCATCTACCGGCACCTGCAGCTGACGCTTCTGCCGGCTCAGTATGTCGAAGCTCCACACCGTGGGCACGGCGTTCTGCGCTCCGGCAATGGGGTATTTGTAGGTATAGTCACCGGGATAGTCGGCATACTCCTTCCGCTCGGGTTTCAAGCCCTTGAACAGCGGCATGGCATACTGCCTGACCATCGACTCGTCGTAGCGCACCCATACCAGCTGGCGGCTGTCGGCGGTGAACACCATGGCGCGGTCGTTGCCGAACTCCTCTTCGTTCACCCAGTCGGGTATGCCGTTGATTACCTCGTTGCGCCGCCCGTCCTTGGTCACCTGCACCTCGGCATTGTCGTAGAGCAGCTTCACCAGAAAGATGTTACCCTCGCGCACAAAGGCTATCTGTTGTCCGTCGGGCGAGAAGAGCGGCGTCTGCTGCGGTCCGCCTTCCGACAGCGGCACGATGCGGTTGTTGCGTACATGATAGATATAATAGACGGCGGTGAACGAGTGGCGGTAGATGCGCTTCGTCTGCGTCTGTATGAGCAGGTGCCTGCCGTCGGGACTCAGCATGTAGCCGTCAATGCTCTTCAGCTTGTCGCCCTTCACGGTGGCTACGTCGAAGAGCACGCCTGTCTGCCGCCCGGTCTTGAACGAATACTGTTCCACACGCTGTCCGTCGCTGCTCAGTCGGGCATAGCTCTCGCCGTCGGCCATCGCCCTCACTTCAGCCATCTGTTCTGCGCGGAAGTCGCCATTGCTCACCGACTTCAATTCCAGTTTGCTGCCAGCCATGATGCCGAGCGGCACCAGCAGCAACACCAACAATGCCAATTCTTTCTTTATCATAGTTTTAACGATTTAACGGAATAACGGAATAACGGGATTACGAAATAACGGGATAACGGAATAACGAAACATCGAAACACCGAAACAACGCTTCAACGGTTCTTATGCCTCATAAACCAGCTGTGCGTCAGCAGATGATACATGAGTAAGGCTGCGGCGGCCAGCCCTATAGCGGTATATAGCAGCAGCGTGCGCTGCCCGTAGAACAGGCCATAGCCCATGCCGATGCCCAGGGCCAGCCCCGTCTCCCATCCCAGGAAGTAGGTGCTCTGCGACGTGCCGCGCTGGCAATGGCGGCTCAGCTTGATGAAGAACAGCAGGAACCGCGCGCTGCAGATGCCCACCGCCAGCCCCGTCAACACGGGAGCCACAGGACTGTCGGGATAGCCCGTCATCACCAGCAGTGCGCCAATGAGCAGTATCAGTCCGCTCCCCCCCTCGCTCTTCAGCTCGGCATCGCGGAACACGAATCGCCGCGTCAGCAGGGCCAGCAGAAAGCCCGCCATGAGCAAGGCATAGAATGTGGCCGACAGCGGCAGCGACATCACCAGTCCCACCACCATGCTGACCAGCATCAGGTTGGCGAACAGCACATAGCCTCCTGGCAGCAGGAAGCGGTCGAACGACATCACGTGTACACCCTCTTCGGGGGCACGGAACGGGAAGTTGACCTGCCGGATGAACAGCATGCTCAGCACGGCACAGCCCGCCGCAGCCCACACCACCCTGTCGAAGCCGAACCGGCCGAAGACCAGCAGTGCCGCCAGCGGTCCCAGCGAGAGTGCAAAGCGCGAAAACCATGCTGCGCTGTAGTTGGCCTCTGTGCGCTGAAACGACTCGCAGGTGTCGATGATAAGCGTCGAAGAGAGCACCATCTGTGCCAGGCCGAACGCCGCACCCATCAGGAGCCGCTGCACCATGATGACCCAGAACTCGACGAACTCGGAGTGCAGGCTGTCGATATACCACAGCAGGGCGGTGGCTACGGCCTGCAGCGCTACGGCCCATATAAACACCACGTTGCGCCGGTAGCGCTGCACCAGCCACGAGCACTGCGAACCCAGCAGGTAAAGCCCCACGGCAAAGACGCCCATCGACAGGCCTGTCTCTGTGGGGCTGAACGACTGCGTGTCCATCAGCCACAGCGGCAGCACCGGCACGAGCATATAGACCGCTGCCGTCAGCAGCAGGTCGGCCAGCAGCAGCAGCCAGAACTCATGGTGCCACAGCCGCACGTGGGTCGGCGTATCAGTAAGACTCTGCTTCATTGGGGAAATCGCCCGATTTGACATCTGCCACATAGTGGCCCACGGCATCGGTAATCACCGTGTTCAGGTCGGCATAACGGCGCAGGAAGCGCGGCGAGAAGCCTTGCGTCATGCCCAGCATGTCGGCCACCACCAGCACCTGGCCGTCGGTGCCGCCACCAGCTCCGATGCCGATGGTGGGGCATTTCACCGCCTTCGTCACCTCGGCAGCCAGCTGTGCCGGCACCTTCTCCAGCGTGATGCCGAAGCAGCCGGCACGGTCGAGCAGCTCGGCATCGTGCATCAGCTTCTCGGCCTCTGCCTGCTCCTTGGCGCGCACGGCATACGTGCCGAACTTGTTGATGCTCTGCGGGGTCAGGCCCAGATGGCCCATCACGGGAATGCCGGCATCCAGGATGCGCTTCACGGTGTCGAGAATCTCCTCGCCGCCCTCCATCTTCAGCGCGTCGCAACCGCTCTCCTTCATGATGCGTATGGCGTTGGCCACACCCTCGGCGGCATTCACCTGGTACGAGCCGAAGGGCATGTCGCACACCACCAGCGCACGGCTGACGGCACGCACCACCGAGCGGGCATGGTATATCATGTGATCTACCGTCATCGGCAGCGTCGTGGCATTGCCGGCCATCACGTTCGATGCCGAGTCGCCCACCAGTATGACGTCAACGCCGGCCTTATCGACCAGCCCTGCCATCGTGTAGTCGTAAGAGGTGAGCATGGAGATTTTCTCGCCTTTCTGCTTCATCTCCATAAAACGGTGAGTAGTCACCTTCCTATTGTCGCTAACTAAATATCCTGCCATATTATTTTTTGTTTTTTTGATTGATTGATGTTATTTCCTTTTACTGTTTATCGGTTTATGGCATTGCCCCGCCACACCTTATTATATATATAGTAGCCAGGCCTGCATGCCCCGATGGATACTATAAGCCTATGGAATAGCAAAGCCTTCATAGCTGCCGATGACCTCGTCGCACAACGGGCGAATGGCCTCGGCACTGTTGGTGGTGGCCAGTCCTACCACATACATGCCTGCTGCCCTACCCGACTTCAAACCGTTGAACGAGTCTTCGAACACCACACACTCGCCCACCCCGGCCTGCAGCCGACGGGCCGCCTTCAGGTAGCAGTCGGGATCGGGCTTCGACCGTTCAAAGTCCTCAGAGGTCAGTATGGCGTCGAACAGGTCCTTGAATTCCGGATGCTTGCCGTAAACCACCTCCATCTTCGCGCGGTTCGAACTGGTCACAACAGCCGTCTTCACTCCCTCGCGGCGCAGACGCTCCACGAAGGCCTCGAAGCCCGTCACGTAGCAATAGTCCATCTGCTGCTCGTAACGGTCCAGACGCTCCGTAATCAGAGCCTGTTTATCGGCCAGCGGACCCGAGAACCACGCATCGTATATCTGCACCAGCGTCTGGCCCTTGATTTCCTGCTCCAGCCCCGGATGCTCGGGGTGAAACTCACGGCACTGTGCTCCCCAGAACACGGTGTATTGCGGCTCGGTATCGAACACGACCCCGTCTAAGTCGAACAGGGCCGCCCTGAAATGCTTCTTCTTTTCCATTGCGGCTGCAAAGGTAAAAAGAAAAGTTCGTACAGCCAAAGCAAAAGCCGTTTTTTTACGCTGTGGGGCGATTGCAGAACGATTTCGTCAAGCATCGGAGGTGTCCGCTGTATGATAAGAGCCACATATTCCTTTGTCGATTTGCCTTCAGCATCAGTTGAACACACCTGGTAAAATCTGATGGTGTACTTCTTCTGTTGCTTATATCCATTGAACCAGTGTAAAAACAGTCTGACCCGCTGAGCCTGTTGCCCCTTGTCGGTGCTGCACATATAGAGTAGCACTTCGGGTGTTACACGGAAGGAGACTGCACTGCAGCAGCCTCGGCGAATAAAATCTCTCGGTGGTGGAGGTGTGAAGTGTCTGGGGAGATTAGTCGAAGAGGAACGCTACTGTTTCGTCGAACTCCTCAAAGACCTGTTGTAGCCGGGGATTATCCTTTCGAAGGATAATAGCCATGAAATTCATTTGGCCATCCATCCTTCCCTCGGCAGTCTTAATGACGTATTGGTCGCGGTGCTCGTTGGTATTGAACCACCGCACAAAGAGGCGGTTGCGAGAGGCTTGTTTTTCGTCCTTTGTTTCAGTGACATAGAGCATCACGTCGTTGTTCTGTCTGAAGAACTCTTCGACGATGACCATCAGCGTCTGCCTGAATTTCTGGTCACCAGGCGACGGCTTGTCGTTTTTGTTCCTAATATCAAGAGCAAAAGCCCCACTTGGTACAAAGGTGTCATTTGCCTTGATGCAGATTTCATACTCCACATCAAAATCGGTGTAAAAATAGAACAAATATGGCACTCTCTCGTCTGTCGTCACCTTATATGGCGCATACACGTTAATCCTCTCTAAACTCAGTGCGTTCACAATCCGATAGTTTTGATTAGACTAAACCTGCCAACCTTTTCTGGTGATAAGCCTCCAACCTGAGTTGAGCTGCTTTTCTTTCTTCTTCCTTTTCGCGCATATAAGCTCTGAAGGCAGCACGGACCTCTTCGCGTGTTCTTTTCTTCGTTGTTTCCATAATTCTCTTATTGTTTTGTTACTTCTGCGTGCAAAGATACGACTATTTCCCCAAATATCCAAGGATATCCGAGATTTTGTATCGGTTTATGATTCGACCTGAAAGGATAGATAGCATATCGGTCATTCCAAGTTGAATATTCGGTGCAAAAGTGCAACATCATTGTCAACACGATGTCGCCATTCTCCCTTCACCAAACAACTAACACACTGGAAATTAGTACGTTGCGGTGAAGGGAGGTTCTTACTCCCACCATTTCCTTCCTTTCGCTTTATGGTTCAACAACCGAGGGGGGCATAGGCTGACATGCGGAATAACAGACCGAAAATTGTGACAATCTGTGTGTTTGTCATCAGCCGACGTTCGTCAGCAGTATTGCCGACCTACGTCAGCAGTATTGCTGACCTACGTCAGCAGTATTGCCGACGTTCGTCGGCAGATGACAGAGAGGCCTTCCAGCCATTTTTTTGCACACCTGCAAAAAGATCAATGGGCGGCTTTGTGGGCAACTGTAAATAGTAGGTGAAGCCTCGGTTCTGAACAGTAGCCGACCATCGTTCTCCCTTCACCATAACACTCTGTAATTCAAGATATTGGCATCACGGTGAAAGAAAATCACTACCGACAGCATGGCCGACAGGAGCAGAAATCAATTCCTTTTAAAATTCGGGCTGCAAAAGTAATACCTTCCTGGGAATAAATTGCTACGCAAATCGGCACCACTCTTAGGCGGTCTGAGTTTGTTTTGCTCTTCTTTTCTCGTTTGAGGTGCAAATTCGTAAGGAGATTTTAACACTTTTCCTTGGATTTATCGTTTTTTCTTTCGTATCTTTGCACGCAGGTAGCATAAAAAAACAAACCAATCAGCCATGACAACAGAGAAGTTTGAATTTACCACACAAGAAAAGGAAGAGACGCTGGCACTCTACCAGCAGATTCGCGAACAGATAGCCGCGTCGCTGGAAGAGGGCGACGAGGAGCGCATGCGCCGGCTGCTGATGAAAGCCATAGAGGCGAACCAAATCAGGCGCAACATCTTCGGGCTGAACCCCATCCTGCTGGCCTTCCAGACGGCCAAGCTGCTGGTGGGCGAGATAGGGCTGCGGCGCGACGCAGTGCTGGCCGTGCTTCTGCGCCCCAGCGTGGAGGAAGGACACATGGACACCGACGAGGTGAGCCGTCAGTTCGGCGAGTCGGTGGCCCGCATTCTGCACGGACTGCTGCGCATCCAGGAGCTGTACCAGAAGAACCCGGTGGTGGAAACGGAGAATTTCCGCAACCTGCTGCTGTCGTTTGCCGAGGACATGCGGGTGATACTGATCATGATTGCCGACCGCGTGAACCTGATGCGGCAGATACGCGACACGGAACAGAAGGAGGCCCAGCGGGAGGTGAGCGAGGAAGCTGCCTACCTGTACGCCCCGCTGGCCCACAAGTTAGGCCTGTACCAGCTGAAGAGCGAGCTGGAGGACCTGTCGCTGAAATACCTGGAGCACGACGCCTACTACCACATCAAGGACAAGCTGAGCGAGACGAAGAAGAGCCGCGACGCCTATATCGACAACTTCATCAAGCCCATCAGCGAGCGGCTCACGGAGGCCGGTCTGCGATTTCACATCAAGGGGCGCACCAAGTCGATACACAGCATCTGGCAGAAGATGAAGAAACAGAAGTGCCCGTTCGAGGGGGTCTATGACCTGTTTGCCATACGCATCATCTTAGAGACATCGCCCACCCCGCCGACCAGCCAGGCAAGCAGCAGCACCACCAGCGTGCAGGACATGCAGCGCGAGAAAGCTCAGTGCTGGCAGACGTTCGCCATCGTCACGTCGATGTACCAGCCGAACCCCAAGCGGTTGCGCGACTGGCTGAGCGTGCCGAAATCGAACGGCTACGAGAGTCTGCACATCACCGTGCTCGGACCGGAGCAGAAGGGGGTGGAGGTGCAGATACGCTCGGAGCGCATGGACGAGATAGCCGAACGGGGCGTGGCCGCCCACTGGCGATACAAGGGTGTGAAGAGCGAGTCGGGGCTGGACGAGTGGCTGACGAACATCCGCAACATCCTGGAGACGAGCGACGACCTGCAGATGATGGACCAGTTCAAGATGGATCTCTACGAGGACGAGGTGTTCGTCTTCACGCCGAAGGGCGACCTGTTCAAATTTCCAAAAGGGGCTACGGTGCTCGACTTTGCCTACCATATCCACTCGAAGATAGGAAACCAGTGTGTGGGTGCGCGTATTAATAATAAGGTGGTGACCATCCGCCAGCAGCTGCAGAGCGGCGACCAGGTGGAGATCATGACGGCTACGAACCAGAAGCCCAAGCAGGACTGGCTGAACATTGCCAAGACGTCGCGGGCCAAGTCGAAGATACGCCTGGCGCTGAAGGAGACGCAGGTGAAGGAGGGGCTGTTTGCCAAGGAGATGCTGGAGCGTAAGTTCAAGAACAGGAAACTGGAAATGGACGAGGGCGTGATGCAGCAGCTCATCAAGAAGCTGGGTTTCAAGGAGGTGAGCGACTTCTACCGGCAGATAGCCGACGGCACGCTGGACGTGAACCAGGTGATAGACCGCTATGCCGACATGCAGCAGGGCGACCAGCCCGTCACCGGCAACAATGTGGCACAGACGGCTGCCGACTTCGTGCTGGACGACTCGCGGCTGTCACCGCTCAACCAGAAGCTTGCCGACGACGTGTTGGTGATAGACCGCAACCTGAAGGGGGTTGACTACCAGCTGGCACGCTGCTGTCAGCCCATCTACGGCGACCGCGTGTTCGGCTTCGTGACGGTGAGCGGCGGCATCAAGATTCACCGCGAGGACTGCCCCAACGCCCCGGAGCTGAAGAAGCGCTTCGGCTACCGCGTGGTGCGGGCCCGCTGGAGCGGCAAGGGCTCGTCGCAATACAGCATCACGCTACGCGTCATCGGCAACGACGACATCGGCATCGTGAACAACCTGACGAACATCATATCGAGAGACGAGAAGCTGGTGCTGCGCAGCATCAACATCGACTCGCACGACGGACTGTTCAGCGGCAACCTGGTGGTGATGCTCGACGACACGGCACGGCTCGACGCACTCGTCAAGAAGCTGCGCACAGTGAAGGGCGTCAAGCAGATAGAACGGATATAAAGGGGCCAACACCGAAGGGTGCAACCTATTGAACAAACAACGGATTTCACGGATTTTTGTCTTCGCTAATTGTCAGCAGACTTTCATCCGTGAAATCAGAATAATCTGAATAATCTGAATAATCAGAATAATCAGAATAATCAGAATAATCAGAATAATCAGAATAATCAGAGTAATCAGACTAATCAGAATAATCCGAATAATCCGAAGAACCTGAAATCCGAAAAATCCGTAAAATCCGTTGTTAAAGAGTCTTGTTGCGGAAAAGCTCGGACTGGCTGCGGATGAGCTCTTCGTCATCGAAGTAGTTTATCTGCATGGCCTGACGCACCTCCGACATGGTCTGGGCAGCCGTCTCGCGGGCCCGCTCCGTACCCTTGCGCAAGATGTTGTAGATTTCGGGGATGTCCTGCTCGAACTCATGGCGACGCTGGCGCATGGGTTCCAGGAACTCGTTGAGAATCTGGTTGAGGAACTTCTTGCACTTCATGTCGCCCAAGCCGCCACGGCGGTAATGGTCTTTCAGCTCGTCGAGATTCTGATATTCAGGCCAATACTGTGCAAAATGCTCCGGGCGCGAGAAGGCGTCAAGATAGGTGAACACGGCGTTGCCCTCCACATGGCCCGGGTCGTTCAGGTTGATATGCTCCGGGTCGGTGTACATGGAGCGCACCTTCTGCCATACGGTGTCGGCATCGTCGGAGAGATAGATGCAGTTGCCCAGCGACTTCGACATCTTCTCCTTGCCGTCGGTGCCCGGCAGTCGGCGGGCTGTCAGGTTCTCGGGCAGCATGATGTTAGGCTCCACCAGCACCTCGCCGTA
>ODAI011179272.1_pt1 | contig 18534 bp, 15 predicted proteins | sample 1539321 | NCBI WGS metagenome assembly ODAI01 (sample SAMN02144231, study PRJEB22623) | gut metagenome | biome: sheep rumen | host: Ovis aries | place: New Zealand
TTCGAATCCCCTATGCTCCACCAGATTTAGGGCTCGGAAATGGCTATAAACAGCTGTTTCCGGGTTTCGTTTTTTTATATGAATGCCCATAACCACTTATTGACCACTTTTTGTTCGTATAGATAAGGTATGCCGAGGCAAGGGAGGCCGAGGGCGGCCTACCTACATTCGATCAATTCAAATATACCATGATATAAACCAAGGACGCTCAATGAACGTCCCTGCTGTTTGCTTATTTTAATAAAAGAATGTGTATGGGCCGCCTGCGGCGGTCCGCATGGTGATAACTAAAAGCTAAGTGTAGGGGCGGTCATTGGCCGCCCGCTTTTTTGCTTGTATAGACAAGGTATGCCGAGGACGGCCTCTCCTATATTTAGCTCCAGGACAGCTTATTATCCGTCTCAACGACTGGGTGAAGGAGCTGACAATAGGTGATATAATCCTCATTATAGTAATTGAATTCTCCGGTCACAGTTATCTCCGTACCGACCTCGGGGTAATCCTCCGGGTAGGAATGTTCACCGTCGAGGACGAATTCTAAGCCCTGAGAGCAGCAGGCTGTGGCATCGTTTATGAGCACGGCGAAGTACTCATTTCCTGATACTTCATCCTTATAATAGGAAAAGGGTCCCTTGGCGATAACAGTTTTTCCCACATAGTCATCCGGGGAGTTTACCATATCGAAAACCTGAGCGTACACCATAGAGGAGTCCATTGCAGTAAGGTCTATGATCTCCGTTTCATCGGCGGTGTTTTCGGAAGAGGTATCAGCAGGTGCAGCAGCGGTGCCGGCAGGTGAGGCTGTGTTGTTGTTGTTGTTTTTAGGTGCGGCTGAGAAGTCAGAGGATGAAGTGCTGCCACAGGATGTCAAACAAAACAGTGAGGCTGCAATGAGAGCAGCGACTGCGGTTATTTTCATATTTACACGCTCCTTTTCTTAAGGAATACAGACAGTATGGAAAACAGGAAGAACGCCAGTATATCTGCGGCAACGATAGTTGAGCCCACAGGTGTGGAATAGAGTATAGAGGCTATTATCCCTACAGCTGCACAGAGTACAGATATGACGGCTGAACAGATTATGACTCCTCTGAAGCTGCGGAAAACTCTCATAGCGGAAAGAGAGGGGAAGATAATGAGTGCAGATATAAGAAGGGAGCCTACAAGATTCATAGCAAGGACTATTATCAGTGAGGTTATGACAGCTATCAGCAGATTGTATCCATTGGCATTGACTCCCGCAGACTTTACGAAATTTTCGTCAAAGGTGACTGCGAACAGCTTATTATAGAAGAGAATGAAGGTTATGATGACTATAGCTGCCATAATGATACAAAGTCTTACGTCTTCCTGCTTCAGGGTGAGGATAGAGGTGGAGCCGAACAGAGTGCTGCAAACGTCTCCGGAGATATTTGCTCTTGTGGGGTAGCGATTCATCAGAAGATAGCCTGTGGCAAGGGAGCCAACAGACAGCATTGCGACTGCTGCATCTCCCTTTATTTTGGTATTCTGTCCCGTTCTCAGCAGGAGTATTGCACAGAGGAGAGTTATGGGCAGCACGATGAACATATCATTCAGTTCACCGAACCAGTTGACGACCTTCTGCATATCCGGACTGAGCTTATCGGAGTCGGAATATGAAAGTGCGGCTTTCTTTATCATTACCGGCAGTGTTGCTGAGAGTGACATTGCTCCGAAGGCAACGTGGGAAAGACCGTCTCCGATAAAGGAAAAGCGCTTCAGTACCAGAGTGACTCCAAGGAGAGAGGCGCAGAGTGCTATAAGAAGTCCCACTATAAAGGCATGGCGGACGAATGGGAACTCAAAGTAGAACTGTAATTTTTCTATATTATTCATTTTCTTCTTCCTCCGCTTCCATAAAAGCTCTTCCGGTGCGGCTGGAGACATAGTCCTCAGTCCTGCCGAAAAACAGCTGTTTCCGTCTTCCGATATGGAGAATGTGGGACGAATATTTCACGGCTGCTGCCACATCATGGGAGACCATTATTATTGTTATGCCCTCACGGTTGAGCTTAGCTATCAGTTCGTACATATCTATCTGTGCTTTGGGGTCAAGGCCTGTGACGGGTTCATCAAGAAGGAGCATTTTCCTTGTGGCACAGAGGGCTCTTGCCAGCAGTACACGCTGCTGCTGACCGCCTGAAAGCTCACGGTAACAGCGCTTTGCAAGCTGTTCTATACCGAGCTGCTTTATGGTATCCTCTGCAAGCTCCTTTTCCTTTCTGGTGTAGAAGGGTCTCAGCCCGCATTTTCCTATGCAGCCTGAACGGACTATCTCTCGCACAGAGGCAGGAAAGTCACGCTGGACTACTGTCTGCTGCGGAAGGTAGCCTATCTCGTTCTTTTTGACGTCACCGCACCACTCTATTTCTCCGCTTATCTGAGGTTTAAGTCCGAGTATAGCCTTTATCAGCGTACTTTTTCCGGAACCGTTCTCCCCCAGAATACAGAGGTAATCACCGCTGCTGATAGTAAAATCAAGTTTATCCGCAACAACGCTGCCGTCATAACCAAGGGAAGCGTTGACACATTTCATCTGCACAGACACTTTGCACCCCGCCTTTCTATTTAATCCAGAACTTTTTTCAGAACATCATAGTTCTTCTGCATAAGTGACAGATAGGAAGCTCCGCTGTCGATGTCGTCCTTTGACACAGACTGAAGGGAGTTCAGCTCTGCTATATCCGCATTTCTGCCGGATGTGCTGATAATGGTTTCAGCAATGGACTTATCTGAGTTTTCAAGAGTGAATACCGTATCGCAGCCCAGCTCATCAATCTTGTCAGCGAGGAATGCAATGGTCTCGAAGCTGGCTTCTGTTTCGGCACTGCATCCCACAAATGCTGCATAGTAATCGAGACCGTAGTCATCTGTGAAGTATCTGAAGGGGAATCTGTCACCGAAGACAAGAGTTTTTGCGGATGAGCTTTCAAAGAGGGAGCGGAAGCTGCTGTCAAGGGAATCAAGCTCTGAGATATAGCTTTCCAGCTCTGACCTGTAGTCTGCGGAATTATCAGGGTCGGCAGCTTCCAGGGCACTTTCTATCTCATTGCAGAAGAGCTTTGCGTTATTCAGAGAGAGCCAGACGTGCTCATCGTATTCGGTCTCTTCTTCCTCTTCCTCTTCTTCCTCCTCGCCCTGCATACCTTCCTTCAGCTCTTCCTCCTTGGCAGAATCGCCGAGAACATCCATAAGGCTTATGACCTTCATATCCTTGTTGACAGCCTCATCCAGGGCATCGTCCACCCACTTTTCGGACTCTCCTCCCACATAAACGAAGATATCGCAGGTGGATATCTGAAGTATATCGTCAGCGGTGGGCTGATAGCTGTGAAGGTCGGCGCCGCTGTCGAGGAGATAAGTGATATCAGCACTGTCAGCATGACTGCCGAGTATCTCCTTCACCCAATCGTACTCCGGAAAGATAGTGCACACTATTTTCAGTCCGTCTCCGCTGCCGGGAACACCGCTTTTTGAAGAGCTTCCGGAGCCGCATCCTGTCAGGGCTGAAGCCGCAAGGGAAAGTGAAACTGCTGATATGATAAATTTTTTTCTGAACATAAAAAATGACCTCCTGATATGGATAATGATAGCATGATAAAACAGGCATAACGAAAAAAGGGGGATACCGGGCTGCTTATCTCAGCGGGAAACATTGTCACAGGTCCTGAAGATACAGTCCCGTAAATATGACATTGCTCCGCCGGAGAAGGGCACCCTTCCCTTCATCTGTTATGCCTTGCAGGTATGGCAGCGCATCCGGACTTTTATCCGGAAGGCTGACAGCTGTCATTATTCAGTTCAGAAGCTCCACTTTAAGGGATATAAGAGTAGTGTGCTCAGAACGTGTCCTTATGTACGCATTTATAAGGATGAACACGGCAATGAGCAGGATAGCCGGCTGAACAGCACCGGATACGGTACTTTCAGCGGTGTGCAGATTATTAAGGCACTCTGCAAGCTCTGTACACACAGAGCAGCCTTCGCCGCAGCATTCGTGGTCAGCATTGGCGATTATAAATAAAGATGAGCAGAAAATGACAAGGCTGAATACCAGAAGTATCATCACGGATAAAGCTCTGTTTCTGCTGCCTTTCATATCTGTTCACCTCTTTTCTCTGAGACAGATCCGGACAGCCTGTATCAGCAGGGTTCCGGACCGTATAGTGTTATGAATACGAAAATGATTATCATTTTCACCATGGTATTATACCATATATTGGCGATTTGTCAATGCTTTTATCAGAATTTTCACATATTTTTCACATTGCCGCTGTGCAGCCCGGATATAGCTCCGGACAGGAGAATACAGCTTTTTCAGTCCTGACGGCTGCGGTTAGGAGATGGGACATCAGCACAGCTGAAATCATTTTTTTCACTGAAAAGCCACTCCGGAGCTTCGGTAAAATTCTCGTATTCCGAGCAGACAGTAAGGGCATAGCCCTCTGCCGGATACTGGGTGAACTTAAGCTCAGAGGCATCGAAGCCCTGACAAACAGCGCTTATAGGCCTGGTAAGGTCTACAGTGATCTTATCAGGTTCAAGGGAGAGCCCTGTGCCGAAGAATTTCATTATGCTCTCCTTGATAGTCCAGAGCTCTGAGAACACCTTATCCGGGTCATTGAAGTTTGAGGTGATATAGTCAGCCTCTTCCGGCAGATACACATGACGGATGAAGCTCTCCTCAAAATGCTGTCTCTTTTCGATATCCACACCTACGGGACGGTCTGAGACAGCGCAGACAGCCATTGTACCTGAGTGAGAGAGATTGAAATACAGGTCATCCCTTCCGGTCAGGAATGGCTTCTCATTTTTATTGTACTCAAAGTCTCCGCCGGAAACACCTTCTCTGAGAAGGGCTTCCCTGAGAAGCATACCTGCGCCCAGCGAAAGCTTCTTATCCTTCATAAAGCGGAAGGCATCGATCTTTTTACGGCGGTGCTCAGACATTTTCTCGTAGTTGCTCCGGAAAAGCTCCTCGCTGTCAAGGATATTCACATTAATGATATATAAATGATTTTTCATTATTACCTGCCTGTTCAGTTGACTGCTGCTGAGACGATATCAGCTATCTGAGCTCTCATCTTTTCGCCTTCCTTGAAGAGGAAGAAGTGATCGCCCTCAACGGTATGATAGTCTATGCTCCTGTGGAGATATTTCTCCCATTCTTTATGGCATTTACTGGTATCTTTTTCACGGCTGCCCCTGACTACAGTTGCTCCGCATTCAATGGCAACAGAGCTGTCCGCATCGCAGGAATAGTCACGGAGCGCAATTGAGTCGGCCTTTACACCGGGAGCTATCAGCTCGATAAGCTCATCCTCTGCGAGTATCTCCTCGCTGGTGCCGTTTCTTTTTCTGAGGATATCCTTGACTCCTTCCAGGTCGTAATTTTCAAAATCGCCCTTCTGGAATTTATGGCTTGGCTCACAGGTCCCAAGCATGAAAATATGCTTCGGGAGAGGAAGATTCCTTGCTTTAAGCTTTTTGTAAAGCTCGAATACCACTAAACCGCCCATGCTGTAGCCCATTAGGCAATACGGTTCATTTATCAGGCCGATTATCTGTTTTAAAGCATCATCAGCAAGTCCGCTTATAGAGGTTATCGTATCCTCGCCAAGTCTGATACCGTGCCCCGGATAGTCAAAAGACTGTAAGTCGAATCTGCTGCCGAGAGTGTTCCTGAATTCAAAATAAATATTTGCTGATCCGAATGCGTAGGGAAATGCCAGTATTTTCATGTTAATCCTCCGATCGATGTTATGACTTATGAAATGTCCTTAAGCCTGCACTGAGTTAGTGACCCCGGTCTGTCAGTGCATAAGTTTTATAGTGCCACCTTAAAATTATACTATTTTATTGCTTATATGTCAATCAAAAAAACATCCGCCCCGGAGGTTTCCGGGACGGCGGATGAAGACTTATAGTATATTGACTGCTCCCTCGATGACCTGTGGTCTTGCTTTTTTCATAAGCAGATCCCAGTTCGGCTTTCTGCCTGACAGGTTATGGGCATCGCTTCCGAAGAGGTAGGGATGACCCTCTTTTATGAGTGCTTTTACAAAGCGTCTTTCACGGAAACTGCTGAATGCCTCGTTATTTATCTGGAAAACTGCATCAAGCCTGAGTATCTCTTCTATCTCAGCCTTTTTGCAGTAAGCGAGGCAGCGGTGAACATGGGCTATGATGGGTTTTAATCCGAAGCCGTAGGCGATATCGGTTATCTCATTCAGCATCCAGTGTGAGAAGGGAGCGTATGGGAATTCCAGCAGGATATACCCTGTATCAGCCATGCTGAGCTTATGGATATCCTCCAGCTGACTTATGCCGTGCTCTATTGCCACTTCTGCTCCGAGACGGATATCCGCTGCCGAGGCCTCAGCCTGAACAAGACTTTCAAAGGCGCTCTGCCGCTTTTTCAGATAGGAGCTTACGCTCTTTTCACGGTGAGCATAGAAATGAGGAGTAGCAAAGATTTCTCCCACACCCTGAGACTTCATAAGTCCTATCATTTCAAGGGACATTTCCACGCTTTTTGAGCCGTCATCAATGTTCGGGAGAATATGGCAGTGATGCTCAGTCAGCATTTTTCTTTTCCTCTTTTTTGTTCTCCTTTTTGTTTTCGGGAGTGCTGCTGTAGACGTACTTTTTATATTCGTAGTATGAGTGCTTTCCCTTGCGGTGAACATCGTTCATGATGAATCCGAGGACGTTTGCCTGAGCTATATCTGCCTGCTTCATGCAGTCTGAGAGGTCATCAAAGGTAGTAGCTGCATATCTCAGTACGAGCACTACACCGCTGATATTATCATTGAGCACCATTGCGTCGCTGACCATATTGATAGGCGGAGTATCTATGATGATGTAGTCATATTCCTCTGCAAACTTAGTGAGGAGCTTCCTGAAGTTATCAGAGGCCAGAAGCTCAGAGGGATTAGGCGGGATAGGTCCGGAGGGGAGGAGGTCAAGGTGGTCTGTGACATTTTTTCTGACAGATTTTGCTTCTGTGGACTGATTGATGATAAGGGTAGAAAGTCCTTCTGAATTCTTGACCTTGAAGGTCTGGTGCTGTATAGGCTTTCTCATATCTCCGTCTATAAGGAGAACAGAGCTGCCGGTCTGGGCAAGAGCGATAGCGATATTTGCAGCTGAAGTGGATTTTCCCTCGCAGGGGTTAGGGCTTGATACAGCGATGACCTTCTTTTCAGAGGTAGCTATGGTGAACAGGAGGTTGGTCCTGATGGACTTATAGCTTTCCACAACATTGAAGGGCACATCCTTGTCTGTGAGGAGACCTCTTCCTGCAGCAGGCTCCTTGTTCTTCTTTGAGCTCTTCTTTTTTCCGTCGCCGAACTGCTGTATCTCGCCGATGATGGCCTTGTTATAGAGCTCAGCAGCCTCGTCGGGCTCCTTGATGGTATTATCGAAGAAATCGATGATGAATATTATAAGAACTATCAGCATGAATGCAGCTGCCATGCCTATTGCAGTATTTTTCATCTTATTGGGAGCAACAGGTGTCTTGTACACCTTGGCCTTGTCTATGGTATTGATAGAGCCTACTCCCACAGCCTTTTCAACGTATTCCGGAGCTACCTCGGTAAGGTCGTTGCAGATATCAGCAGCAAGCTCAGGGTCAAGAGTAGTCGCCACAACCTTTACGGCAGAGGTATCCACCACACTGGTGATAGTCAGACACTTTCTGATAGATGAGGGAGTTACCTTTCCCTCGGAATTGACGCTCAGATATTTTTCGAGGTCTTCCTTGTCGTACTGCTCAAGCAGCTTATCTCCGACAGCATTCATAACAGCGTCGTCCTTTAGGACTTCCATATAAGTATTTACCAGCTGCTTTGAGTTGCTGATGTTGTTGGCATTGTTATTATTTTCGGTGATGCCGGTATAGCTCTGAACATACATGGTTATGTGGGAGGAATATTTCAGGGGGAGCACATATTTTGAGAAGGCAAAAGCCGCTGCTCCGCCGAGGATAGTGACTATGACAATGAGCCAGATATGACTCATCAGCAGTCTTATCAGGTCTTTGATAGAATAGGTTTTCTTCATGTTTTTATTATCCTTTCCTCTGTGATCGATATCACTTGTGTCTGCTGCCGGATATTATCCTGCGGCAGTCTGTCAGGAGGCAGCGCTCAATACCAGGAATTTCCTGTTGAATTCTTCCGGAGTCACAAATGTCGGAACCATGGAATGAAGAGCCTGTACAGCGATCTCATCGTTATTTTCAAGAGCTGCATCACGAAGCTTTCGCAGGTCGCAGATGAACTGTTCGGGATCAATATCGATCTGTTTTCCTATGAATATGAGCTCGTTCTGAGTTTTCATGAGGCCTTCCTCATTCATAAGCAGCTCTTCTTTTATCTTTTCTCCGGGACGAAGTCCGGTGAATTCGATCTTTACGTCCTTATACGGTACCTTTCCGTACATTCTGATCAGGTTTTCGGCAAGAGTGACTATCTTTACAGGCTGACCCATATCCAGTACGAATATCTCACCGCCGTGAGCGATAGCGGCAGCCTCCATAACGAGACTTACAGCCTCCGGGATGGTCATGAAGTACCTGATTATATCAGGGTGAGTGACTGTGACCGGCTTTCCGGATTCGATCTGCTTTTCAAACTTAGGGATAACAGAGCCGTGAGAGCCCAGAACATTTCCGAAGCGGGTAGTAACAAATTCTGTTTTGCACATAGGCTGCTGAGCAAGGTACTGAACTATCATCTCGCAGCAGCGCTTGGAAGCTCCCATGACATTTGTTGGGTTAACGGCCTTATCGGTGGATATCATAACGAATTTGCTGACATTATGGAACTGTGCAAGGGTAGCAGTGTTGAATGTACCGATAACGTTGTTCTTTATGGCTTCCATAGGGCTTTCCTCCATAAGCGGAACGTGCTTATGGGCAGCAGCGTGGAACACGATATCAGGCTTGAACTGGCCGAAGAGCTGGTTCATGCGGTAATAATCACGGACTGAGGCGATGCGGACCTCGATATTAAGGTCGCTGCCGTACTCCATAATGAGCTCCTGCTGTATATCGTAGGCATAGTTCTCGCAGATATCGATAATGATTATCTGCTTCGGGTCATACTTGGCGATCTGTCTTACAAGCTCTGAGCCTATGGAGCCGCCTCCGCCTGTGACCATGCAAACCTTGCCACGGATGAACTTCTTGATATCCTTGTTGTCGAATCTTATGGGAGCACGTCCGAGAAGGTCCTCAACATTGATATTTCTCACCTGACCGAGCAGAGTAGTATGAGCCTCGTCAAAGAGAAGATTTCCCAGGAAGGGGATGACCTTTACCGGGAGCTCGGTTTTTGTGCATATATCAAGTATCCTCTTGCGCTCATCATCGAGACAGGAGGGGATGCAGAACACTATCTGTTCTATTTTCATTTCCTCTGCGAACTTCTGGATCTCAGCAGTAGTTCCGACTATCTGAACATTGTCTATATTATGGCCTATCCTTGCTCTGTCATCATCGATGATGCAGACGGGGTCAAATATTGCAGTTGATTTATCCTCAGCATAGGGAGATTCCTGAGCGTTCCTTATCTCCGTAAGGAGCAGACGGCAGGCCTGTCCTGCACCAATGAGCATAGTCCTCTTGTATTTAGCCTCATTCCTGCCAACCTCCACAAGTTCTATGAAGGTAGTCTTGAACAGGAAGCGGAACAGGCATATGCCGATAACGGCAATAACTGCCTGAAATATCATGATCCGTACAGGGATACCGCCACGCAGTACATATGTGATCACACTTGCGATACACATTCCTGATATGATGCCGTAGACGCAGGAGAGATAGTCTCTTTTCCGGAAATATCTCCACATCTTGCTGTATGCGCCGCATATTGCAAGTCCGCCGAGACAGGTTATGCAGGATACGAATATGCAGACGAGGAGCTTCCGGGCAGCTACGTCCTCAAAAAATGCTGACAGGAAGTTAGCGGATATAAGCCCGGAAACACCGATAATGAAAACATCCGCTACAGCGAGCAAAATTTTCCTGTACTGAAAGATCTGTAATTTTTTCTTTAACAAATATCACACCTCCGCTTTTTTGTGCTTTTTCAAATAAAAAGCTATCCTAATACATCCGATATAAACCGTATGACGCTTGGCCGTCTCCCCTGATATCTGCTCTGATGATGTCTTTTTTCAGCTTGAGAGCAGATTTTTTTCTAAAAGCTTGTCAAGGATAAGTCTGCTGTTTTCTGCTTTTTGCAGGAAAACAAAAAGAAGCTAAAGTGATATTCAGGTAATAATCAACTGATTTTATACTATTAGCAATATGTTATATTTATCACAATATATTATATCCCATATACCAGTATTTGTCAAGAATAGAGGGAAAAGCTTGGAGGAGGTGTAAACGCAGTAAAATAGCGGGAGAATTATTCTTTTTTGACAAAAAAGCAGAGGCGGTCACTGCCGTTTTTTACCATGAGATCAAAAGAGGGAAAAAGCGGCTTTTGCCGCTCTGGATAATTATGCATTTTTACCACCTTATATCGATGCATCCTGCATCAGAAAAGACTTGTGAACAAATTGTAAATATTCAGGCTGGAGCTGATAGGGAGGGAATATAATTGACCTTGTGCATAAATTGCTGTTAAAAGAATTGCCTGACCGGTAATGGGAAAGCTTAACTATCCGATTGACTAACTCAGGGGAGTGTGATAATATTATATATAATAGTGTATAGGCTCTCTGTTTACATGGAAAAACAGCGGCAAAAAATTTTTTTGAGATTTTTTTCAGAAAAGGTGAGAGTTTTTCCTGTTACGGTGCACTAAGTTACAAATGACAGTCAGAAGGAAGTATGAAGGTTATGAGGTGATGTAAAATGAGGTCCGGAAGTGAAACAGGAACTATAATGATGACATCTCTTTCGGATGAAATGGTACATCCTCTGCCTCTCACACATAATGGCAGTCATTTTGGAAAGGGGCAAAGCATGGATAACGGTGCAAGTAGCTACCGCCGTTTCCTTGAAGGTGAAAAAGAAGCAATTGTTGAAATACTAAGTGAATACAGCAGCGGACTAATTTTGTTTCTCAACAGCATTACAAGCAATATGAGCCTTTCGGAGGATATAGCTGAGGATGTGTTCTGCGAGCTGCTCCTGAAAAAACCGGGATACAGCAGCAAAAGCAGCTTCAAGACCTGGCTTTATGCTATTGCACGATATAAGGCATTCCACTTGATGAAGCGGAAAAAACGTTTTTCGGACAGCCCTGTTGACGAGATGTATGATCTGGCGGACAAGGAGGACCTTGAAAGGAAATGCCTTAAGACAGAACAGAAAATACAGCTCCATAAGGCTCTTGAGAATATCAATCCGGATTATTCCCAGGTGCTGCATCTGACTTATTTTGAGGGGTTCAGCAATTCTGAAGCGGCGAAGATAATGAAAAAGACCAACAGGCAGATAGAAAACCTTATCTACAGAGCTAAAACTGCTCTTAAAAAAGAACTTGAGAAGGAGGGATTTGTATATGAAGAGCTATGAAGAAATGGCTGACAGAATACTTGAAAAATACAACGCCCGCCTTGAACAAAGAAAAAAACGCAGAGCTGTCATATTCCGTACCGCCGTGGGCTGTTCAGGATTATGTGCGGCAGCTGTAATAGGATTGTCTGTCTGGAACAACGATTCCCTTAAAAAGGACCTGGAAAAAGGTGCTTCTGAAAGTATCATAACTGAGGCTGATGTTAATGTTACTACAGCTGTATCTTCCGGGGAGAACGTTTTTACCACATATACAACATCTGTTTCTGTCAATGACATTAACGTGACCGCTTTGACAACTTCTTACAGCGCTGCTGCTGACAGTACTTCAGTGACAGCGGCTGTCACCGGCAATGCACCGTCCATAAGTATCATAACTACAAATGCACCAGGAAAAACTGCTTCAGCTTCAATAGCAGAAAGACCGGCTTCTGTTGTTACAACAAAAGTATCTTCAACAGTTGTTACAACACAAGCATCTGCACCAGTTGTTACTGTTACTACAACTGAGGCATCACCTGATGCAGCGGAACCTGATTTCGTTTTTGAAAGGAGCTTATATATGAAAAAATTACCTGCTTTTTTAGCCGCATTGATCGCATCAGTTTCAGTATCACCGGTTGTTCCTAATGCTGCTGATGCAGAAATTCCTGTTCCGATAATTACTCCCGACACCATCATGGAGGAGTACAGCGTTGAGCGTAACTGCGTAGCTGCAATAGCTGACGGACAGTTCGATATCGATCTGAACAGCGACGGCAAATTTGACATTTTCGACTGCTATGCACTTTATCGTTCAGTATGGAACGCAGGCGCCTCTGATGAAATGCGTGAGAAGTGCAGACTCAACGCCGATTACGACGAAAACGGCATTGTAGACCCTAATGACTGCGAATACCTCGCTTATTATTACGGACTTTACAAGGATATAACTACCGATCTCTATGTGCCTGAGTACTACAAGGAAAACTGTCCTGATACCTACGGCTCTGCTCAGGGGCTTGTGGATATACTCAAAGATTACTATGAAGACTTAACAAACCCGGACAGCGAAAACTATAATTATTACTATACACTGACTGATACATATGATTTCAACTTCGCCAATGTTGAGAGCAGGATCGATCCCCTGAGAAACAGCAACGGCAACGGCAAACCGAAGAGAATGGGATCATATGGCTGCAATTCCCTCTCGGAATATGACACTATAGAGGAATATGGCGATTTTGACAGACTGTTTGTCGATTTCTTCTTCAGCGAGATGCACTATCTGCGTGCAAACTATAAGCTGATAAAGAATAGCTTTGACAGTGGCAAGGTAGATCTTGATGTTGATGCTGACGGCGATCTTACAATGCGTGATATCTTCTATATCATGGTGTATGTTGAAAACAATAACGGCGAATTCACATGGAACGAAAACTGGACTGATAAGGACGGAGCCCTTCACCGTGGTCCTTTGGTAACACATTATGAAATGATGGCTGAACTGCCTGAGGATATCGAGCAGCGCTGCGTAAAAATGGTTAATGATTACCTTGCCCTCTTCAATAACAATGAATTGGCCGGCGAGTTCATGGTGGATAAGTTTAGTTGGGTATTCAGCGATTATATGATGGCATACTTCTTTGAAAACAAGCCGCTGCTTCCCGAATACGCTAAAGTCACTATTGATGACAACGGCGATTACCATGACTATTTTAAAGAAATATGCAAAAACGCCAGCAATTACGGCGTGCGTGAAATGGTATGCAAATATATGGAGGATGCCGGTATAACAGAAGCTTCATTTACATTCAATGAGTCACTTTTCGCAAAGTACTTTACAGACTTTGTAAAGGCAGCTAATGCAGGCGAAAAGGAGATACCTGATATCAATTTCGACGGCAAGTACGATTACTGGGATTCTGTTGACGTAGAACTCTATATCGGCGAGCTCTTCGGCGGCAAGACTGTAGATTCCGCAAGAACACTTTCTGACGAGGTCATTGAGAAGTGCAAGACAGACTTCGATCTTAATGGTGACGGAGTAAGCGGCGATCTTTATGATGCAATGATAGCTGAATGCTATTATCTCTATATCGGTGTTCCTGAGGAAGGAAACAGCACATCAGAGAATGTAGAATACAAATTTGACAAGTATTATGAGCTTATTGAGAAAACTGATATAGAGCGTTCAGGCGATGCAGACGGTGATAAGATAATGAAGATGAATGATGCAGTTCTCATTATGCAGTCTATCTCTAACGGAGACAAGTATCAGCTTACATCAAAGGGAAAGTTCAATGCTGACCTCTACAACACCGGCGACGGCATTACTCCTATGGATGCACTTGAGTTACAGAACAAGCTTTTAAAGAAATAAGCATATCCCATTTCTGACAGCGCCGGATCAGCACTTCCGGACGTTAAGAAAACTCCCTATTTACAGGTTCTCCCCGGGCTGAATGTCCGGGGAGAGCTTTTATATATGAAAATCCCCGGACCTTGATGATCCGGGGATATTTTATAACTTAGTGTATGCTTGATTCGTTTTCTGCTGTTGTGTATTCGATATCAGAGGTGGTTATAACGTCCTCGGATTCAAAACAGATTATCTCAAGCTCAGGTGCGATATATTTATTCATAATTAAACTCCTTTTTACATTTTACTCCTGCAATGTGAATACCGACCGAAGCTCAGTAAGGGCTTCGTTTATATCGGTATTCAATTGCTATATTAAAAATTATCCGAAAGCATATTCGCCGTTTTCATCAGTTTTATATGGGATATATTCACCAAGCGGGAGAGAAAGTGCCTTTTCAAGGTAGAGCTCTCCTTCTTCTATTTCAGCAAGACAGCTGTACTTTTCACGGTACATCTTTATGAGAAGCTCTGCCTTTGCCCTGATGTGTTCGCTTCCGTAAGCGGAATCAAGCTCACCGTTTACATATGAATACCAGAGGTATTCTCCTATTCTTGCTCTGTCCTCTTCTGAATTTACACGTCCGTAGCTGTCGATGAAGTAGACATTTGAAAGATCCTCCTCAAAGCCGGAAGTATACTGTGTTGCTGAATAGTAATCAGCGAAGGAATTCTTATATCCGTCAGCAGGTGAAAGGCTCTCCCATGCTTCAGTATCATGGAAATCCATTCTGTTGTTGAGTGTGTGGATGAACTCATGTGAGAGATTCTGTACAAAGGTACCATCCAGTTCATCAAATGCTTCAAGTATTATTGTTGGTCTGCCGTTAGAGCTAAGAGCCTGTCCGGCAGGGTCTATCAGTTCGGGATCATTCATTGCCGGGTGGAATTCTTCACATATAATTATCCAGAGGTCTGAGCCGTTGTCTGTTACCTGACGGCAGATATCATCCGGCCAGTTATTGAAGTAATCGAGTATCTGCTGTGCCTTGAGGACTCTGTCACCGTAATAGGAGTCATATACCTGATTATCCCATTTGTTGTTCATATGGCGGTTGAGTTCAAAGAACAGCTTGATTCCGAATCTGTCATAGAGCTCGGTAAGTATCGGATCCAGCTCTTCATCTGAGCCATAGGGATCCTTGAACAGCATTTTTTCCGGCTCAGTCATATCAATATCTTTTTCAACTCTGAGCTTGTTGGAGATACTGAACTCTTCCGGATTTATCATTTTCAGGAATGGCTTATTGTTTCCCTCCATGCCGCTAAGGAGAATCCTGTCATTATCTGTAAAGATAATGTCGCTGACTCCGCCGGGTTTGAAAGGATCGGAAACCATATCGTTATCGAGGTCGTATAATCTCAGGTTTTTTCCAAAGGAAACAGCATACTTTCCATTAGTGTAGTATGGTGCTTCATCTTCTTTGTCATAGTAAACAAATTTTGCATCAGAACCATCAGGGTTTGAGATGTACATTCCGTTGCTGGAATGAGTTATTGCTTTATCTTTGACCATTAAAGCATTGCTAAGGGCTTTATTTTCTGTTACAGTGCCGTCAGGTGTTATTTTTACTATGGCGCCATTGCCGGAATTACAATAAAAGCATTCTTCTTCGGAATTATAATTAGCGCCGTATAGATTATCATCACACATTATCTCAATACAGCTTTCATTTTCGGTATCAATAATAAAGTAATAGTTCTGGGAGGGATCTCCGAATTCTTCAACGTAAGTATATGATGTGAAAAATATATATCTTCCTGAATCAGAAATAGCTAATAATACATTTCCGTCGCCCTTATCAGAATAATCATTTAGATCGAAGGTCTTCTGTTCATTTAAGGAAATATCATAATACTTGATCAGACTTGATGCACTTTCTTCAATAATGCCGTTTTCTATCATGGAGTAGTTCTTGTAATCAAAATCATCATAGGGAGGAAGGAGCTTTTCTGAGACCAGCTCTCCTGTATTGATATCATAGACCTGAAGAACGCTGTTTTCAATATAGTCAGGCTGATAAAGCATTACAAGGTTTCCGCAAGTAGAAATATGCGGAGTTGAATTGATAGCATCATCAAGTGTGTATGAGTACATTCCCTTGATCTTTGTGGGAACGATAAGGCTGCTCTCGATGGGGTCAGCAGTTCCGGAGGAGGTCGTTGTTGTTGCAGTATTGCTGCTGCCGCTGTCGGAAGCAGTTGTTGTAGTGGTCGTTGTGGAAGAAACGATTGCAGAGGTGGTAGTTGTAATTGTCTGCTCTTCCTTTACGGGTTCGGTATAGTTTTCGGGAATTTCCTTAACTGAGTCATAGAGGCTGTAAAGCGCCTTGCAGAGCTCCTGAAGCTCAACCGTTTCCTCGTCGGTGCTCTTCTCGGCCATAACATTAGCCATGAACTGAGAAACGCTTATCTTTGTATCCTCACCGAGGACTGTGAGAGTGAACTGCTTTTCGATCTCTCTTATACCGATATCATGCTTTATAACGCAGATCTTATTTCCGTTGCGTGATACCTCGGAATTGCCGTCCCTGAAGGAGATATTGCTGCGGATAAATTCCTCAGCCTTGCTTGTATCGGAATCTGCTGCGGGACTGAATATCATTTTCAGTGTCAGGTCCTCATCAAAGCAGATGCTCATTCCGTCATATCTTACCGGAGCCTTTGCAGCGGAGAGCTTCTTGTTGAATGAAGCATTATCGAATCCCTTAGCCGGCATAGCGATATCTGAAGCGGGAGCTGTCTTTTCTGCCTGAGCTGCTGTACCGTAGTCAAAGTAATCCTGAGCTGCAGAACCGTATCTGAGCATATTTTCTGCTGCTTTTTTCATATCAGCATCATTATTGCAGATATCCTTAAGAAGCTTCTCGGCGGAGATCTCCTTCTCCAGAAGAACCTTCTTTCCGCTCTTTACTGTGAGCTGGTGGGTATCGGAGATCTTTTTGGGTACACACTCGAAATTGAATGAGATGACACCGTCTTTTACAGCGTATTTTACATCCTCTCCGTCTATAGCTACAGATGTATTTTTGTCTGGTTTAATGTCTGAAACAGAGATGTTAAGACAGATATTTCTGCTGCTTACGGCAAGTCCGGAATTCACTGCAGCCAATACAGCTTCAGCTGCCTCCTGTAATTCCTCGGCACTTGCACTTACTGAAATCATGCTGTTTTCATAGCTGTTTCCGGCAGGCACTGCACCTGCTGTCAGAAGCAGCGCAAGAAGTCCGGCCGCAGCCTTATTGCATATCCTTCTTTTTTGATCCATTGTATTAACTCCTTATTTGTTTTTTCCGGAAGCCGTTCCCAGTACCGGAGATGCATCGCTGTAAGCGTTACATAAATACTACTCGGACGTGATAATATGAATCGGACATGAAATCGAAAAAAATTTTTAAGATGCTTTGTAAAAATTACTTCATTTGCTTTATTATGGGGCGAAAAAGGCTATAAACGGTAAAAAAACCGCAGGCACATTTCTGGTCCTGCGGCTTTGTTTTATTTTTTGATCTGAAAGGTTAGCTTTTTTGACTGCTTATTATGAATACTGACAGTCAACAAGTCTCTGTGTACCTGCAAGGTATCTGTTAAGGATATCGAGGTCGGTGCTGTTTACATAGCCGTCGCCGTTCATATCAGCTGCATAGAAGCAGGCAGACTTATTGTTCAGCTGCTTGCAGTGATAGGGGATATCTTCGGTGCCGTTCAGATATCTTGTGAGGTAGCGCTGGTCTGCATCATCAACAACATCATCATCGTTGATATCGCCTATGAGTACGGTAAGAGCCTTTACGCAGATATCGTCATCGATGCATACGTCAGCGTCGATATCAGCATACATCTTTGAGTAGTAGTCTGAATACTGTGACTTTGTGATGAGGTTGCCGTTGCGGTCCTTTATCTTGTACTTGTACTCGATCCTTGCATTCTTGTTCATGTTGCACTCGTTGCCGATGCCCCATTCAAGGCTGTGCTGTGTTGTATCATATGCCTCGGAAACGATCTTGCAGATCATACCGCTTCTCTGAGGAGCAGTATTCTTATTATAGGTGATATCAAAGTAGCCAACGGAGCCGTACTGAGAACCGCTGCCGTTGAGGTACCATGAGAAGTCATAGATAGCATCGGGGTCACTTGTTCTTGCTGCACCCTGTGAGCCAGGACCTACGACCGGGCATGAATTGTAAGCGTAATACTCCAGTTGAAGCTCATGGAATCTGCTGCTTGTTGATGCACTCTTATCGTAATAGAAATATGTTCTGTAGGTTGTGTGCTTCTGATTTGTAGCTGCTGTAACGTTCATTGCAGTTGACATAGCAGAAGCAGTACAAATAGCTGCTGCTGAGATAGCTGCTGCGATCTTTTTGAAATTTTTTATCATTGTATTTTAAGTCCTTTATATGATTATTTGGCGAGCTGTCGACATCTCTAATGCTAATTATAACGTGAAAAAAACGGTTTCAGCATTTTGTTGCACTAAGGCAACATATTCCGGCCGTAGAAAATAACAGGACTTTTTTGTGCATTTTAAATATACGGAATAAAGCAATATAATCAATTAAGTAATAAA
>ODAI010882109.1_pt1 | contig 18532 bp, 12 predicted proteins | sample 1539321 | NCBI WGS metagenome assembly ODAI01 (sample SAMN02144231, study PRJEB22623) | gut metagenome | biome: sheep rumen | host: Ovis aries | place: New Zealand
AATGCAAAATTACTTAATCTTCGGGAGACTGCGGTCTCCCTTTATTGTTATTTGCATTGCTGGCCAATTACGGGCGCTCCTCAGGGAGGATAATCCGTCACACTTCACTTCAAAAATTGCACTTCTATCTTGAAAGTGGTACGATATACAACAATGAATAGCACGCTGTTTTTTATCTGAACCACGGATTGCACGGATGAACACGGATTTTTTATCATCCCGTCAGGGATGACTCTTCCGCGTAATCAGCGCAATCTGCGGTTAAAAGTCTTCCGCTTCAGTGTTTTCCGTTGTTGATTCAGAACCTGATGCTGGCTCCTCCCATGAAGGTAGCCCTCGGCATGGGGTAGCCGGCGATGATTTCATAACGTTGTGCCAGCAGGTTCTCGCCACGCAGCCACAGGCTGACGGGCTTACAGAGCTGGTAGTTGACGCTGGCATTGAGCAGGCAGAAATTCTCTTTCCTGCGTTCGGTCTCCACCTGTGTAAAGAGTCCGCTGACGATTTGCAGTCCGGCATCGGCACTCCACTTGCCTTGACGGAAGCGGCCGCCAATCCATCCCTTGTATTCCGGTGCGGCAAGGACGGGATTGTTCATGTGGAGGAAGCTGTGGTTGGTGTTCACCTCCCAATGGTCGTCGATGCGCCATGCGGCTTCCAGTTCCAACCCGTAGTTCTCCACCTCGCCCGTATTGACGTTCTTCCGGGCTACGGTCTGTATCATGTTGTCACCTTTTATATAAAACAGGTTCACGCCATAGCTGACGCTGCCCATGCGCTGCCGCCAGGACAGTTCGTAGTTCCACAGCCGTTCTGGTTCGAGCTCGGTGTTCGAGGGTGGATAGAGATACATCTCGCGCATGGTGGGGTTGCGGAACCCCTTGCTTGCCATCGCCTTCAGTTCGCCGGTAGCCATCGGGCGTATCACCAGTCCGCCCTGCGGAATCCACTCCGTGCCCGTGATGCTGTGGTGGTCGAGGCGCAAGCCGGCATCGACGGTCAGCCAGGAGGTCACATCCTGGCGCACTTCCACGTAGCCTGCTATCTCGTTGCGGTAGGACCTGCCGCTCTGCTTGTTCGGCGTGTCCATCACCTCGCCCGTAGCCTTCGACGTGTAATAGGCATGTCCGTAGATGTGCTGGTAGTCAACGCCGACGGTCAGGCGGTTTCCTTCGAAGAGCCGCGCACTCTGATACCACGAGACACCCGTCAGGGCATCTTTCGAACGGAAGTAGCGTTGTGTGGGTGCCGCCTCGTCTTTCGTGCCGTCGTCTATCTTATGCCTGCCAAAGTTGGTGAAGACACTCAGCTCGCCGTTGGTCTTCCCGTAGTCGTTTCTGACAGCTGCCGACACCACTCCGCGCGTAATCCACTGGTTGGCGCTGTACATCGGAACAGACTCGGTGCCGGGATAGGAGGCGTTGAAGTGGGTGATGTCTGCATCGATGAAGGCAGACCAGTGCGGGGTGAAGTCATAGCCCAGCTTGGCATGGCCGCCATACTGTTCGAACCCCATACGCGGACGGTGGTTGTCGGTACGGTTGTATTCGGCGGCAACGGTGCTGCTGAACTTGCCGCTGCGCACCTGATTGGTAGCTTCCGTCTGCACGGTACCGTAGCTGCCCACACCCAAGTTGACATGCGTGCGCACTCCGTCGTGCTTCAGTCCGCGCGTCACGATGTTCAGCACGCCCCCCATCGCATTGCTGCCATAGAGTACCGAGGCTGGTCCGCGCAACACTTCGACGCGCTCTGCCATCAGCGTCTGGTAGCTGTCGGAAATGGGATGTCCGTAGATGCCGTTGTACTGGGGGTGTCCGTCGATGAGGACGAGCAACTGTCCTGCGCCTCCTGCGATACCGCGCATGCTCAATCCGCCTGCCGCACCCGTCGAAACGCCGTATCCCATCATGGAACGGCTGGTGAGGAAAAGCCCCGGCACCTGCTGCATGACGGTGGGGAGTACGGATGGCTGGTGGTCGGCGGTAAGCACATCGCGGCCGACGACGTTGACGGTCATCGGCAAGTGGCGCACGTCGGCGGCATTGCGTGTGCCTGTCACGACGACTTCCTGTAATTCTTTGTCCGATTGGAATCTGTCTTGCTTAGTTGGTGTTGCACGTTCGTTGTTGTCTGTCTGTCCTTGTGCAAAAGAAAGGGTGCCCACGAAACATGCCGTGAGCACCGATAGGATTTGTCTTTTCATTTATCCAGATTGATCAATACATACTTCTTGGAACCCAAGCCAATCTTCTCGGCATAGTCGGTGATATAGGTACCGTGCTGGCGGTTGATGCGCTCGATGAGCGGTTTGTTGTCGTCGCCTGCCTTTCCCTTATGGTTGAACACCTTGTCGAGACATGCCTGGTCAACGGCAACGGGGTCGAGGCTTGCCATGATGCCCATGTCCTGCAACTCCGGTTTGGCTGGATGACCGTCGCAATCGCAGTCAACGGACATGTTGTTCATCACGTTGATGTAGAGCACCTTGCCGCCGAAGTAGTTGTGGACGGCCTGTGCCGCAGCTGCCATAGACTCCAGGAAGAGGTCCTGGGTGGGACCTGCCGCGAGGTTCTCCTCCGACCATGCTGTCTGGGTGTCGGCAGTCTTGCCTGCCGTATGGATGTAAGCCTTGCCTGCAGAGGAGGCAACACCGATGCTGGCATTCTTCAGCACGCCGCCGAAGCCGCCCATAGCGTGTCCCTTAAAATGTGCCAGGTTGATCATGAACGTGTAGTTGGCAACATGTTCACCCACGATGTCATACTTCAGATGCTTCTTGTCCTTGACGGGAATGCGTATTTCGCCAAACTCATCCATGATGTCTACGGCGAAGATAGAGTCAAAGCCGTGCTCATGGATGGTCTCCCAATGCTTCTTGGGGTCTTGGCGCGAACCGCCGTAAGCGGTACAACACTCCACAATGGTACCGTTCACCTCGTCGACAAGGTTGCGGATGAGCGTCGGTTTCAGGTAGTGGGTGTTGCCACCCTCACCAGTTGAGATCTTTACCGCCACCCTGCCGGTAGCCTCGACACCCAGAGCCTTATAGATTTTCACCAACGATTCGGGTGTAATCTCCTTGGTGAAAAACACTTTCGATTGTGCCAATGCCGTTGTTGCTACCATCAGCAGCGCAACAGCCATCATACTGATTCGTTTCATTTTTTCCTTTATGTTTCTGTTGTTCGTACTGTGATTTGCGTGCAAAGATACGAAGAAACATCCATATTTCAGTTGCACTTTAAACGCTTTTATTTTCATTTTTTACAGAAAAGAGGCTGAAAACATGCTGTTTTATCGGAAATAATACCTACTTTTGCAACAGAGTAAACACCATAAAACCAACTATGAGAAAAATTATCATCACCGTGGCTCCCGTCTGCCACGTGGGAAAAGAGATTCCGTCAGAGTGTAAGAACCCGCTGACTCCTGAAGAGATAGCGGAAGATACCATCAACTGCTACAAGGCAGGAGCATGCGAAGTGCATCTGCACACACGCGACTTGCAAGGTAACCCGACGTTCGAACTGGACGTGTTCCGCCAGACCATCGGACTCATCCGCAAGGAAACGGATATGATTGTACAAGGCTCTACGGGCGGACTCTCTACGCTGACGCTGGCAGAACGTTGTGTCAGCCTTGATGTGCCGGAGGTGGAAGTGGCATCACTCAACATGGGTTCGGTCAACTTCGGCGAAACGGTATATATCAACACCATGCCCGACCTGCGCTATTGGGCTAAGCGGCTCGACGAGACGAATACGGTTCCGGAGATGGAGCTCTTCGACCTGAGCCATGTGGAGTGCGCCACACGGCTGGCTGACGAAGGCGTACTGCATCGGCCTTTGCACTATAATTTCTGCGTAGGACCGGGCAACAGCAGCAACCTTTCGGCCACGGGACGCAACCTCGCCATGCTCTGTTCGCTGATGGAACCGGGTACATCATGGGGCGTCACCCACGATTCCATGAAAGACTTCTCCATTCTTGCCTGTGCCATCGGCATGGGGGCTTCGGCGGTACGTGTCGGTTTTGAGGACAGTTTCTACTATGCTCCCGGCAAACGGGCACATACCAACGCAGAACTGGTGGAACGACTGGTGGAACTGGTCCGACTGATGGGCTGCGAACCTGCAACACCGGAAGAGGCCCGTGCCATGCAACACATCAAGCCACTTGTTTAATTGGACGATTGGACGATTTTACTATTTGACCAAATCATGACCTTGTCAAATTATAAATTGGTTGTCCTTGACGATGACCCTACGGGCATACAGACCGTTCATGGCTGTCTGCTGATAACAGATTGGAAGGACGAATACGTGCGGAAGGCTTTCCTGCACGAGCAACCTTTCTTCTATATCCTGACCAATACACGCGCCATGACGCGCGAGGAGGCGGCAACCGTGACGCGCGAAGCAATGGAAGCGGTCATCAGGGTAAACGGGGAGTTTGGCTGCCGGCTCATCGTCATCAGCCGCAGCGACTCTTGCCTGCGCGGACATTTCCCGCTGGAGACCGACATCATCCGCAGATGCTTGGAAAGCCACGGCATTGCCGTGATGCCCAAAACGCCCTTCTGCCCTGCTTTCATCGAAGCCGGACGCCTCACCATCGACGGCATACACTACATGAAGGACGGCGACCGGCTTGTTCCTGTCAGCGAAACAGAGTTTGCCCGCGACAACGTCTTTGCCTACCACACGTCAGTGCTGAAGGACTACATCCGCGAGAAGGGTGCCAATCCCGACGACTACGACATTGTAGACGCACAAAGTTATGACGAGCTGCATCGGTGGTGGAACAGTTCTGCTTACGCCGAAGGCAAAGAGGCGGTCGTCATCCGCTCGTCTTCATCGCTGCCAAAGGCGCTGAGCGGCATCGAAGACAAGCCCCTGCTCGACCGTTCGATGCTGAAACGCCATAAAGGTGTGGGATGCTTCGTGGTAGGGTCGCACGTGAAGAAGACCACCCGACAACTGGAGCGGCTCCTCACTGCTGATGGTACATGCGGCATAGAGATAGACGTTCAGCGCATCTTGCAGGACGGCGACGCACTGATGCAAGAGACGATAGCACGTATTCAGCAGGTTGCCGCCAACGGTCTGACACCCGTTATCTATACGTCACGAAAGGAAATACGCCTCGATGATGCTGACCAAAGACAACATCTGGGTCAGCAGGTTAGCGACTTCCTGGTCGCCATCGTGCGCCAGCTGCCCTATACGCCCACCTATCTGGTCGGCAAAGGCGGCATCACCTCCAACGATATCCTGACAAAAGGCTTGGGTGTGAAGACGGCTCTTGTGATGGGACAAGTGGTCAACAGCGTACCCTGCGTGATGACTAACGAATTCCCCTACATCATCTTCCCCGGAAATGTGGGAACGGAAGAGTCGCTGCGTGAGGTCTATCTAAAGTTGAGGAGTTAGAAGGAGGTAGAGGGAGTTAGGGGGAGGTAGAAGTCAATAGTTTTTCAAAGGCTACTTCCATAAACATTACTATCGGCTTCTAACTCCCCCTAACTCCCTCTACCTCCTTCTAACTCCTTCTAACTATCGGTTTCTCCGGATTGATAAAGGCAAAAAGCAACGCACTGATGAGAAGCATTCCTGCTATCAGGTAGAGCGGCAGGTTGTAGTTGCCTGACTGTTCTACCAATTCACCGAAGAGGATGCCGCAACAGAAGCCTCCAATGTTGCCGGCGGTATTCATGGCTCCGCTCACGGTACCAGCATGTTCCTTGCCCAAGTCTATGCACAACGCCCATGCCGACGGCAACATCAGGTCGAAGATGCCGAAACAGAGCGACAAGAAGACAAAGACGGCCATCTTGCCCGGAATGAAGGCTGCAAGGAACATACACACGGCAGAGACCGCCAACGACGTGGAACCGAGTGCCTTGCGGCCTACCTTGATTCCGTAACGGTGCGACAACTTGTCCGTAAGGTGACCGCCGGCGATGTTTCCAAGCATGCTCATCAGAAACGGAACAGCTACAGCATACGTCAACTCTTCTTTTTCGAAGCCGCGTCCCAACTCCATGAAGGTGGGGAACCACGAGAAGAAGAACCACGAGCCGAAGGCATAGAAGAAGTACATGCCACAAATCAACCAGAACTGGGAATTACGGAACATACTTCCCCAACTGAGTTTTGGCACATTGGCACCTCGCTCTGTCGCTCCCGTGCTCTCTTCGCTCTCAACGTTCTCTCTCTTCCTGTCCCGATACCAGACATACCACACGACAGCCCACACAATGCCGACAGCTCCCAACAGGTAGAAGGCTGCACGCCAACCTACCCACGCCATCACGGGGATGACGACAAACGGCGTGAGGGCACCTCCCATGCGGCTGGCCGCCCACACGTAGCCTTGCGCCTTGCCCACTTCCGTCTTGTCAAACCACCGGCTGATAACACCTGTAGAACAAGGAGAAGAACCTGCTTCACCGATACCAAACATAAAACGGATAACCAACAACGAGGCAAGTCCGCCTGCCAAACCTGTAAAAGCAGTGAAGAGCGACCACCACAACACGATTATTGCCAGAATCTTACGATGACCAAACCGGTCGCCCAAGGCTCCCATCGGAATCTGCATCAGCCCGTAGGAGAGGATGAAAGCACTCTGTACCCATCCCCACTCTGCCGGCGAGAGGTTGAGGTCTGCCATGATGGACGATCCCGCCACGCTGATATTGATACGGTCAAGGAAAGTAACCATGCCCAGAATGACGAGCATGGCAAGTATCATGTTCTTCTTCTTCATATACCTAATTCATATACTTCCTTTTTCTTGAGCTCCCCCTTTATGGGGCTGGGGGCTATACCCCCAAGAACTTCCTCAGCCCTTTTACGCCAAGGACAGGACTCGACAACACTGGTTTACCAGTCAAGTCAGAGAGACGTTGCTCCATGCGCGCCATTGAACCCTGCGCCAACACAAACATATCCACTTGGTCAGCAATCTTCTGGGCGGCCTCGGCAATCAAACGGTCGTGGGTCTCTCCGTCGCCACTCTGTCCGGCAGCAAAAGCACCGTCTGCCAAGCCTTCAACAAGCACCACCTTGCGTCCGGCTTTCTGTGCTTCGTTCTGCAACAGGCGGCAGGTCGGGTCGAGGGTTGTGGGCAGCGTAGAGATGACTCCTATGCGGTCGTACTTGGCGACAGCCTCGGCAGCCATCGGCTGGTCGATACGGAAGATAGGAATGCGGGCGTAACCGTTGCCATAGTCAGCAATGTCACCTACCGACGAACAGGTGTTGAAAACCACGTCGGCACCGGCATCAGCCGCAGCATTGTAATAAGACAACAGGCGGCGGCGCACGGCAGGTGTCACGGCATTGTTGGCGATGACTTCCTGTATCAGCGAGTCATCAGCAATATGGTTCAGCTTAACTTCCGGCAGGTACTGCTTGAAAATCTCCGTCAACGGACCTACCAACGCCATTGCGGTGTGTACACAAAATACTTTTTTCATCTTTGTTTAGGTTTATATGATTCTTATTTTGTTTATCGAGGAAGGTCATTCTCCCAAAGTCAGTGCTTTGTAAATCAGATGTCCAACTACAAGTACCATGCAAAATTACAATTCTTTTTGCGCATGACAAAGAAACGCCCTAAAAAAGTTGCACCATCCGGCTTGAAAAAAACTTAGCAACGTAGTTTCGTCCCTCCGGAAAACCTTCCTTGTACCGCAAATGCGTTCCTGATACCACGTTCTCACACCACTTTTCTTACACAAGAAACATAAAAAACATGATTATATTTTGCATTAATTCAGAAAATCCCTATCTTTGCAACGCCCATACACGTAAATGTTACCTGCTGTGTAACCGAGTCGTTGGGCGCATATTTATTGGATAAGCGTTTATCTGACGCTTTGTTCTAGACTATTCGGAACTTCGCAAACTCCACTCACTGTCATAGGACAAGGCAACGATAGATGCCACTTAGGGTGATATATACCAGCCCACGCCTATAGGGGTAAAGAGGGTAATATGTATATAACATTCGGCGTGGGCTTCTACGTTGCTCGTTCTACAGTGAGTGGGCAATGCGAAGGCCTCGAATAGCGGGACGAGTGACAGGTTCAGTTGCCCCGCTTTTTTCATATCTATGCCTGACTGAAAACCTTTAACATGAAAACGTCTCTGTCTGGGCTGCTGCGAGACATTAAAGAATCAGAATACTATGAAGAGAACGATTCTATTATCTTTATTGTTGGCATGTGTCTCGTTAGGCTGTTTGGCACAATCCAAGAAAGCAAGCGGAAAAAGCCGCTCTACTTCTAACAGGAAAGCCACGACAGAATTCGTCCGAACTGACCCTATTTATTATGGTGAGATAGGTGACTATCTGCCATGTGTGGTAACGTTTCAACCAGGACAGACCTCTGTTCCCTCATCGAGTATGGGCAGTCTTGAAGATGTAGCCAAGTTCATGCGCAGCCATCCAAATGTGAAAATTGTGATAGAAGGTTCTGCTTCGGGCAATACGAACTTTCAGCAATTAGCCACTGCAAGGGCTGAAGCCGTGAAGAAAGTATTGACCAGCAGATTCAAGATAGCAGCCTCTCGCATGATTGCCAATCCCACGAAGCCAAATGCTGATTATTGTGAGTTTGGCTTCATTAATTATTTTGTGGGGACGAGCGATGCCGTAGTGTTCTACGAACAAGGGTTTACGACTCTTGACGAATGTATGCGGGTTCATCAGGAAAAGGTAGATAAGATATTGACCCCAGTTGCAGGAATGATGGCTGGCGTAATGTTGGGGCACGAATGTACTTTGTGCTTAGGGAGCGGAAGATATAATGGTGCAGAATGTTATAAATGCAAGGGTACCGGGTATGACGGTGCAAGGATGTTAAGTGAAGGAATGTCTATTGCACAAGGGCTTTCTGCCAAAGGAAAAACTCAAAGCAATAGTTATCAAAAGACAACAGGCTCTAATGGCTGGCAGATAAAACACTACGGGAACGGCATATATGAAGGTCATCTGACTAATGGTAAGCGCAATGGTTGGGGACGATTTATATGGAATAACGGAGAATGTTATACAGGATTATGGAAAGATGATAAGGTAGCTATTCGCGGCATGCTGAGAGGATTGCCTGTAAAACAGGGAGACAGAGGCATGCTATGCGACAGAAATGCCGGGACAATAGAAAGCAATGGAAAGTTTCCAGAAACCAGAGCACTGTGGAATTGGGATGGAACCCAATACATAGGAACCATCAAAAATGGAAAGTACAGCGGAAATGGTAAACTGCTCGGAACCAATGGTGGTGTTTTCAAAGGTTATTTTACAGACGGGAAACCTGGGAAAGGCAGTAGAAATATAGGTATCGGAACTGCTTATGGAGACTTCAGTTCGAGTGCTGTTGATTTTGAAGGACTGTATTCACTCAATGGGAAAGGCGAGTATAGGTATGAAAGTGGAGATGTTTTCCGCGGAAATATAGTTATCAATTTCCCTGATGGTGCAGGCGAGCTGACATTGAAAGATGGTACTCTGATATATTGGGAGTTCAAAGGAATGGGACAAATGGACTTCTCAAAACAGGGTGTAGTGAAATATAAGAACGGTGACATCTACGTGGGCTATGGAGGAACCCGACCAGAAGGTTCGGGGACTTGGTATTATGCAAGTACACACAAATACGTCAAGGGCACATGGAAGAATGGTGAAATAGTTGAAACCAAAGAAAGCGGAAGCTATACAGACGGAGATCTCAAAGAAAAGAATGGCCAGATAAAATATGATAACGGAGACGCTTACGATGGTATAATGGTTTTCGGGCTGCCTAATGGACGTGGAACATATACTTATGCTAATGGAGATAAGCTACTTAGTAAGTTTAAGTACGGACAGCCGGGTGACTTTGGAGAGTTTACTTTTGCTAATGGAGATAAATACCTTGGAGATATAAAGGACGGGAAGATGCATGGAAAGGGACTTTACACTTGGACAAACGGTAACAGCTACATTGGAGAATTTTCTCATGGAAAACGCCTTGGGAAGGGCACGATGCGCTATAACAATAAGAAATACGAATACGGCATGTGGAGTGACAACAAACTGACTGTCAAGTATGACGAAGGAAAGTGGAAAAAGAAAAACGATGAATATGAGTATAAATCCAAATCCAACAAAAGTCCCTCTTTTTTAGATAAGCTGTCGAAGTTCCTGTCGAAATAAAAGAAAAGGGACGAAGAATATGCCAACTTCGTCAAAAAAGTACGAAATAATTTTGCTTTCCAATAGAGAATACTTATCTTTGCAGTGCCCATCATCCAACAAAGCTGTAAACAGCAGAGTTGATGGTGGGCGCATAAATCATGGAAAAGCGTTTATCTGACGCTTTGCTCTTGCTATTCGGAACTTCGCAAACTCCATACTCATTCAAAGAGCAATGCAACGATAGATGTCTGTCTGAGTGTATGTATAAATAGCTTTCCCTCAAAAGGAAGAAATAGCTTTTTGTATATGCATTAGATGTTGGCTTCTGCGTTGTTGGCTCTTACAGAGAGGCGGCAACGCAGAGGTCTTGAGTAGCGGGACAAGCAACAGGTACAGTTGCCCCGCTTTTTTCATATCTATGCCTGACTGAAAACCTTTAACATGAAAACCGTCTCTGTCTGGGCTGCTGCGAGACATTAAACAATTGAAGTATGATTAAGCATCTTTTATTTGCAGCAATGCTGCTTGCAGCAGGAGTCGGGGGTTGTAACGGTAATGACGACAACGGCGGTAAAGGTAATAGCAGTAGTGTCATTCCTGGCGGTGGGTCGGGAGGAAGCGGCGGCTCAGGCAGCGGTAGTGGTGGCGAGGTATCCAACAACTACAACCGAGGGTTGATTTCGTATTTCACCTTCGACGACGGTACGGGAAAAGACTCAAAGAATCCGTCGAACATTGGAGTCATCCGCGGTGACAATTCCCGTTTTATTACCGACACACCCAACGGGAAAGGGCAAGCGCTATACCTTGCCGACAGAGAATACTTCCGTATTCCTAAGAACGCAGTGGAAGGCTATTCTACATTCTCTATCAGTATGTGGGTGAAAGATTTCGGAGGCGGTGCATTGTTCGTGTCAACATTCTCAGAAGACACATTCAACGGTTCTCCCCGTCTTTTTGTTGACGGCTCCAACAACTTCATGGCAGACGGTACAGAGGAAATCTTTGATACAGCCGTAAAGTTGGGACCGACAGCAACTCGCTATCAGTCAAACACTTGGCACATGCTGACTGTTACCTTTGCCAACAACAAGATTACTTTCTATATTGACGGCTATTGGGCAGGCGATGCCACTCACTCGTCAAAGACCAAAGCTCATGGTACTCTTACAGCCGTAGGAGGTATAGCCAATGGAATATGGAATAGCTCCATGAAGGTCGACAACGTCCGCGTTTATGGCGTTGCCCTTACCGACACAGAGGTGCAGAGCCTCTATAACTATGAGAGACAATAAAAACAACGATTCATCCCTGTTTGCACCTTCGGGTGTGAACAGGGAAACTAATAAACCAAAACTATCATGAAAAAGCAACTATTATTTTTAATGTTGATATTTGCAGTACTACCTGTTTGGGGACAGGGAACGTGTAATATCTGCAATGGCACGGGTGAATGCAACGGATGCGGCAATGGGATTGACCGAGAAAACTGTACTCGTTGTGGCGGAACTGGTCTTTGCTATAGTTGCAGAGGCAGTGGTGGAAGTGGCGGCGGTGACCTCATGGATCATTTCATTGGCGGATTTGTAAAAGGACTATTAGGAGGTTCTTCTTCTGCGACCAGTACACCCAACCAGTCAGCACCCCTAAATGGCTTCCATACCAAGCTGTATAGCGATGGTACTTACAAGGGCAATTTCAAGAATGGAAAGATGCACGGTCAGGGAACGCTGATCATGAATAATGGCAATAAATATGTAGGCACTTTTGCTAATGGTCAAATAAGCGGAAAAGGAACATTGACGTTTGCGAATGGAGATAAGTATGTAGGAGAATTTGTAAATGGTGATATGCATGGAAAGGGTACGTTAACACAAAAAGATGGTGAGAAATATGTAGGAGAGTTTAAGAATAACAAAATGCAAGGAAAAGGTACATACACAAGTCCTTTTGGTATGAGCTATACGGGTGATTTTGTTAATGATTTACCTGATGGAACAGGGACGATGGTCATGAAAGATGAAGGGCTTAGGTATGTAGGTCATTTCAAAAACGGAAAATGGGATGGTGAAGGCACTATGTATGTGCTTAATGCCAAGAAATACATAAAAGGTATTTTTAGAAATGATGAGCTGGTTCAGACAATAGAGGAAGGAACCTATACCGAACCCAAGAAGGCTGCACCTTCAGCAAAAATACCAGCAAGGAAAGCGAGACGTAAATAACTATTAACCCAAAATATAGAAGAATTATGAAAACACGTTTATTAATTACCATCACTGTACTTTTATGTAGTGCATGTGATGTGGTTGCAGCTAATTCCACTTGCATTCTTCCCGATGGATGGAAGTACTCTGATGTATGGTTGTATGGCGGTCAAGTTGAAGTTGGTGTAAATGAAGAAACCGTCTATGTTCCGCCATATTATTATTCAATGAATCAAGATGGTAAGACTTATAGTAGCTGTGTTGTTACCTCAATAAAAGGATATTATGATCCCAATGGTGGATGGATGGTAAAGGCTCCAAAGAAGAAGGGTGGAAATAACGGTCCCAAAAAGTTGCCAACACTTGGTCCCGCCTATGACTGGAATGTGGCAAGTCCTGGTGCATTCAAGGGATGTACGGCTATGAAAAAGTTAATATTGCCTCCTACTATCAAGACCATAAAACAATTAGCTTTTAGCGGTTGTGCAATAGACGAATTGGTATGCATGGCTATTACTCCGCCAGAAGTTGTAGACGGTAGCGGTTCTTTAGGAGGGGGTACTTCTTTAGGAAATTGTACAATAGGTAAAATAGTTGTCCCTACTGGTACTCTGGCAGCGTACAAGTCGGCAGCTCAATGGAAGGACTTCAAATTAGTGGAAGGTGCTGAAACTTATAGTAACAACCAGATGGTGGAGCATAATGGAGCATGGTATGAAGTGGTTAACGGAGAGGCAACTCTGATAAATACGGAAAAAATTACTGACGGGCTGATACCTAATACTCTAAAGGCACTCATCAAGGGCGAATGGAAAACAATACCAGTAAAAAGCATAAGCCCATGGGCTGTTAGCAAAGACATTACTTTGGGGGCTAATATCCCAGATATTCCTGACAACTGGTATGATGGAGGTAGCCTCAGTTTCACCAATGACCATCCTACATATCGCCAATTAGCACCGAATGTAGTAACCAATAAAGGCGGAACAATTGCATATTATATTTTTAAGACAGCTAATGTCCCCCATGGTGTAACTTCCATTGCTAACAATGCTTTAAACTATTGCTCTACTGCTTATTTGCCGAGAACGTTGAATTTCATCGGCGCCCAAACGTCTAAGACAACATTATATTTCACATCTGAACAACCGCCATCGACATCCATGACCAGCTACAGTGGTGCAAGATATGTATCAGAAGACTATGTGAAGAACTATACTCAAGGAGCATTTTCAGCAACAAGGACATGGGATATTCCTGGTGGTTACGAGTATTTCTCGGATAATGCAATGGTAGCATATTGGAATACGCAGAATAAAGATGCTATACTCAAAGAATATACCGTTCAGGCAGAGGATGTTGATGTAAATGGAATGATAACTCTTCCTGCAAAGTTTAACAACTGTCTCTCTCAAACTTGCAGTATCAAAGAGTACGACATTAAAAACCTTAACAAAGTAGAAGGAGTTTCTTCTATTAACAAAGTTCGTATTCCTGAAGGTATTAAGACGTTTAAAACCAAAAATAAGTCAGGATATTATTACACATATCCATTCCATGAAATCTATCTGCCTTCAACATTAGAGGAATGCGGACCTTTATCTGGGTACAGTGAATTGAGTGTAATAGACATAAATCCTGCCAACCCCAAACTGGATAGCCGTGACAACTGTAATGCTGTGATAGAGACAGCAACGAACACGCTATTGACAGGATGTAGTACGACGACAATACCTTCTACCGTAGAGCATATTAGTGAGAATGCATTTAAAGGACTAAGCTATGCAGGTAATACCATTTCCATCCCTGCAAGTGTAAAAACTATAGGTAAGCATGCTTTTGAAAACTTATGGGGAAGTTCACCTATACAGATTGAGTTTGCCCCAGGGTCAGCATTAACATGTATTGAAGATAGTGTATTCTATGGTGCTCAAATTTCTACAGTAAATATACCTAATAAAGTAGAACGCATAGGAACACGCTCTTTTGCTATTTGTGGTAACCTAAAAGAAGTCTCCTTAGGTAATTCTCTGAAAGAAATTGGTATGAGTGCTTTTTCTGGCTGTTCCAATCTTACAAATGTTTCTTTTGGAAGTTCCTTGAAAGAGATTGGGGATTATGCGTTTAGAGGTTGTGCCCTGACCTCTTTAACTTTCCCTGACGCTCTTGAACGGATAGGCGAAGAAGCTTTCTACGGTATGCCAACTTTGGAATCCATCACGTTTGGTAAATCATTGAAGGAAATAGGAACCAAAGCATTCGGTTCTTGTGGTATCACTTCTTTGATTTTGCCTGACGCATTGGAGAAAGTTGGAAATTATGCGTTCAGTAACGTATCAACTCTTGAAACCATTAAGTTTGGAAAGAATCTGAAAGAAATAGGTAGTTATGCATTTAGTTCCTGCGGCATTAAGACCCTCACCTTGCCTGATGCGTTGGAAAAGATCAATAGCTATGCATTTTCTAAATGTAATGGTATGACATCTGTATCAATTGGTAAAAGCTTGAAAAACATTGACGAGAATGCTTTCCGCGATTGTGATGCTCTGCAAAAAGTTATCGTCAAGGACATTGCCTCATGGTTCAACATGACATTCGGTAATAACTATGCGAACCCTCTATATTATGCAGGTCATCTTTACAGTGACGAGAACACAGAAATCAAAGACTTGGTATTTCCCAGTAGCATGACAAGCATTAGCGGTAAAGCATTGACATATTGTACAGGACTGACTTCAGTAACTATCCCATCCAGTGTGACAAGTATAGAAAAAGGCGCATTCTCTAATTGTACTGGATTGTCTTCTGTGACAATTGATTCAAATAGTATTATGACAAATACCTCACGCGAAAATACTATTTCGAGTATTTTTGGCACTCAGGTGAAGAAATATATTATTGGCAATAACGTAACAACTATTGGTGATTATGCCTTCGATGAATGTTCTGGGCTGAAGTCCGTTTCAATCCCTAATACTGTAACGACTATCGGTGGTTGTGCTTTTTGGGGGTGCAGCGGCTTGACTTCAGTCACTATCCCTAATAGTGTGACGACCATAGGCGGAAGAGCTTTCTATGGCTGTGCTCTAAAGTCTGTCACACTTCCTAACAGCGTGACAAGTATTGGTTTCGCCGCTTTCGAAAGCTGCACAGCTCTGAAATCTGTCACTTTCAGTAATAGCGTGTCAGCCAGAAGTGAAAATACATTCGGTGGAAACAGAAACCAACAGCCCACGAACAATGCCAATAACGTTACAGTTGGTGATTATGCATTCTCTAAATGTACGAGTCTTACCTCCATAAATCTTCCTGATAATATAACAAGTATTGGTGAGAGAGCGTTTTACCAATGCACAGGGTTGGCTTCAGTTACTATTGGCAATGGTTTGAAGATCATCGGCAAACAAGCATTTATGAATTGTGATATCATAGAAACGATAAGAGTTGCGCAAGGCAATAACGTATATGACTCCCGTAACAACTGTAACGCAATCATCAAGACTGCGACAGATGAATTGATTTTGGGATGTAAAAATACGCTTATACCAAATAATGTAAAGGCAATTGGCTATTGTGCGTTTTATGATTGTATCGGACTAACCTCCATCAACATACCTAACAGTGTGACGAGCATTAGTAGTTCTGCATTCTCTGTCTGCAAAGGCTTGACCTCTATCACTATCCCTAACAGTGTAACACGTATTGGCAGTTCTGCATTCTCTGGCTGCAGTAGTCTGACCTCTATAGAAATACCGAATGGCGTTACATCAATAGAAAACGAAGTTTTCTGGGGGTGTACAAGTTTGAAATCTGTTTCAATACCCGATGGCGTATCTTCCATTGGAAATGATGCTTTCAGAGAATGCAGCTCGCTTACTTCTATTAAAATACCAACAAGTGTGACGGAAATCGGACAGTATGCGTTCTTTGAATGCAGCGGTCTGACCTCCGTCACCATCCCTAACAGTGTGACAAGCATAAAAGATAATACGTTCGATGGTTGCAGAAGTCTGACCTCTGTCATCATTCCTAACAAAGTCACGAGCATCGGTAGTAGTGCTTTCAGATATTGCAGCGGCTTGACTTCAATGACTATACCAAATAGTGTAAAGACGATTGGATCTTGGGCATTTCAGGATTGTAAGAATCTTGCCGATGTTTATTGCTATGCTGTAAACATTCCCTGTACAAATTCTGGGATCTATAATAATGTGAACATAAATAATGCTACGCTCCACGTTCCTGCTACTTCCCTTTCTGCCTATCAGGAAACTGAGCCGTGGAGCCAGTTTGCAAGGATTGTCCCGCTTACTGACGAGGAGATGACTGACATCAAGTCAATTCGCAATTCACAATTAACAATTGAGAATGAGGCTGGCGCATGGTACACGCTGGATGGCAGGAAGTTGAGCGGCAAGCCGGCACAGAAGGGTATCTACATCCACAACGGCAAAAAGGTCGCGATTAAATGAGGATAAAGCTATACTCTTTTGACTATATAAAGTGGGAGTCCCGTCATGGGGCTTCCACTTTCAAAATCATAATACCCTATAATTCGCAAATATCTCTATAAAGAATGAATAAACCCAACTATATTGCGGGGCAGCAAAGAGAACACCTAACCTAACAGCAACAATAGCCCACGGAACTATTAGTTGCAGATTATAGGTCTATATATACACGGCTATGTGGCATGCCCCATCTCGTAAAGATGTTCGGGGGCAATGTCAATGCTGCCGTCGAGCCAGCAAACCGTCCATCCGTCGAGGTTGACGCGGTCGAATATGGCTCTGTCGCGCAGTGGGGCAAAGAGCTCATACTTCTCAATGAGCGGCAGGCAGTCGAAAATGCGCTCACAGCCATCATTGAAGGTCAGGTGCAGCCTATAGCCATCAAGGGCACGGGCGGCTGTAACCCATTTCAGTGAATTTGTCTGTTCCATACGCTAATCCAAAGGGGCTATTTTTACCAGAGTCTCACCATTCTCCATACGTTCCCAGTTCATCATCAGTTCGCCCTTATGCTGGTCGAGCCACTCGAAGACCAAATGCAACGCACGACGTGGCATCTGCCCAGTAACTCTACCCGTCTGAATGTCGATGGTGGCACGATACTCATTGTAGCGCACGTGGAAATGCGGCGGATTGTGATCGGGCAGATACATCGTGATGACGATTCCATAGAAATGGCAAATCTCTGGCATGATAACTCTTTATTGATAATTACGCCACAAAGATACAAATAATTTTGATAAACATCATACTTTGCCTATACCTTTTGAAAAATATTGGGATAGATAATAGGATTACGCCCGAAGTGTGAACCTGACTGTCAGATCGCCGCCTGAACCAAAGGCATAGTTATCTGGTATTCTCTATGCCATCTCCCTGCAATGCTTGTTGTCAGCAAAGAGACTGCTGAATGAATATCAAACGGTAGGAAAAGAGTTTGAAAACAAGCTGTACAGGGAGAATTTAAATAAAAATTGTACATACGACACCATGTTTCGTAGATTGCTCAGGCTCAGCAGCTTACGTGACAGAGGAACGGGTGTAGGTATACGATCATCGAGCGCAAGTCGTACACCGCCCCAAAAAGCTGAAAATACAAACCGTGGGATTGGGGGATGGGGGTTGGGGGATGGGGGTTGGGGGATGGCGCCCAACCCCCATCCCCCAATCCCCAATCCCCAATCCCCAATCCCCAATTTTAACAGATTCTAGAAAATAATAATAAATTTAAAAAAAAATAAAAAAATTAAATAAATAGATTATCTTAAAAATTAATTTACTTTAAAATGAGCACACAAACGGAAACAGAATTAGAAGAACCAGAAATTGAAGCAATCCTTCCTCCAATTTACCAAAAAGAAGAAAAACCAGCAATCATCAAAGAAATCAAGCCTATTGTTAAACAAAACCTTCAACCCATCATTCACAAAGAAGTCATTCCTATGATTCAAACAAAAATCCAACCAGTCATTCACAAGACCATTCAACCAGTAATCAGAAAAGAAATCCAACCCGTAATTACTCGTGAAGTTCAAAAAGTAATCAGAAAGGAAATTCAACCTGTAGTACATAAAGAAACCCAACCCGTCGTCAGACACGAAATTCAACCAGTAATTACTAAAG
>ODAI010797745.1_pt1 | contig 18531 bp, 17 predicted proteins | sample 1539321 | NCBI WGS metagenome assembly ODAI01 (sample SAMN02144231, study PRJEB22623) | gut metagenome | biome: sheep rumen | host: Ovis aries | place: New Zealand
CCGTCCTTTACGTCAAGGCAAACAATGATTCTTTTTTTTAGCATCGCAAGTCCCCCTCGACAAAATTCTTTATTATTTGAAGGCCGGCCTTTCCCGACTTTTCCGGGTGGAACTGGCAGGCGTAAACGTTTTCGCTTTGGATTACCGAGGGAACCATCGTTCCGTAGTTGGCGTAGCCTTTTATTACGGAAGGGTCGTCGGGCTGAATCACGTAGGAGTGCACAAAATAAAAGTCGCTTCCTTCGGGAACGCCTTTTAGGATCGGGCAGCTTCCGGCGTAGTGAACGTCGTTCCAGCCCATGTGCGGAACCTTGCGGGAATTGTCGTCCGGGTCAAGGTCGCGCTCATGCCAAAGGCGGCTAAAGTGGCGGATTGTTCCGGGAATAAGGCCCAGGCATTGGGTGTAGCTTTGCGCTCCGTTTTCAAAGGAGCCGCCTTCTTCGCTTTTGTCAAAAATGATTTGCGCTCCGATGCATATTCCCAGCAAGGGCTTTTTGGCCGCGGCCCATTCGCGCAAGAATGTGTCGTAGCCTGTCATCACCAGTTCGCGCATCGCGTAGGCGGCCTCTCCGTCGCCGGGAAAAATCACTCGGTCAACTTTTGCCAAGTCGGCCGGATTTTTAGAAAGAACGTATTTGGCGCCCAAAAAGTCCAAGGCGCGCTCGACGCTCTTAATGTTTCCGGCGTTGTAGTCAACGATTCCAATCATGGCTATATATTAGCGCGCATTGCGCAACGATTGCAAGAACGCCGCGACTTGCGCTAGAATACAGGCATGGCTTTAGTTAAAAATAATTCAAACAAGGACAAGACTCCGACTCCGCACAACGCGGCAAAGAAGGGCCAAATCGCGCCGACTGTTTTGCTGCCCGGAGACCCAGAGCGCGCCGAATGGATAGCGAAAACATTTTTGACTGGCGCGAAGCTTGTCACCGACATTCGCGGAATGAAGGGCTTTACCGGAAAAATTAACGGAAAGCCGGTCACTGTCATGGGAAGCGGAATGGGAGCCGGCTCTGCGGGCATTTACATTTACGAGCTTTACAACTACTACGGCGTCGAGGCGGTTGTCCGAATCGGAACTTGCTGCTCATTCCAAAAGGGAACAAAGCTTGGCGCGATGATTCTTGCCATGACCGCCTCGACCGACTCGAATTACGAATACCAGTACGGCTTGCGGGGCCACCTTTCGCCCGCCCCCGACTTTGGCCTTTTGGAGGCCGCCGCCGACTACGCGCGAAAGAACAAGTTTGCCTTTGAAGCGGGCCCGGTTTTTTCAAGCGACTTTTACAGCGCCTACAACGCTTTGGGCGACCAAGTATGGAAGTCTTGGGCAAAGATGGGCTGCCTCGCGCAGGACATGGAAACTTATTGCTTGTATTCGCAGGCGGCCTTTGCCAAAAAGAAGGCGCTTTCGATTCTTACAAGCGTTTACGACAAGACCGCTGGCAAGGGAATCCCCAGCGACGCAAAGACGCTTACGCCGATGGTTCAAACCGCGCTTTCTCTTGTCTAAAGACTCTGGCAAAGCAAAAGGCCAAAACGATTCCCGTTATGAGCCACGAGGCTGGGTAGGTGATTAAAAGCCAAAGCGTCGTGTGGAACCTGGGCGTTTGGAAGGCCGTGAAAATCCAGGCCAGGCGTAGGCCGCAGGCTCCCAAAAGGACTACGATTGAAGGCTCGGTTGAGTGGCCCAAGCCGCGCATGTCGGCGGCCAGAGACGACATTATTCCGCACAAAATGTAGGGCGCGCACAAAATCCGCAAGCGCATGACGCCCTCGGAAATCGCCTGCTCGTTTGAAACGCAAAGCGCAAGGAGCGGCCGCGCGAACAAAACCGTAAGGCCGCCCATAAAGGCGCCTGTCGCGCAAATCAAGCCCAGCCCCTGCAAGGCGCTTTTCTTTACCCGCCCAAAATTTCCCGCGCCGTAGTTTTGGCTTACAAAGGCAAGCGCGGCCTGTTCCACCGAAATCATAGCGGTCCACGTAAAGTTTTCCAAGTTGCCCGCCGCGGCGTTTCCGGCCATGACGACGGCGCCGAATGAGTTTATGGCGGTTTGGATCACAAGGTTTGATATTGTGAACAAGAGGTTTTGAATTACGTTTGGAACGCCTATTCGCAAGATGGCCGCGGCTGTCGCAAAGTCAAGGCGGATTTTTTTTATTTCTAGGCGGAACTCGCCCTCTTCGCGCAAAAGGCAGATGACGATTAAAAGCGCGGCCAAGTATTGGCTTGCGCTTGTGGCGAGCCCAACGCCGGCCACGTCCATTTTTAGCGCGATGACAAAAATTAAATTTAGCAGGACGTTCACTATTCCGGCGGAAAGCAAAAAGTAAAGGGGCCGCTTTGTGTCTCCCTTGGCGCGAAGGATTCCCGCGCAAAAGTTGTAGAACGCGATGCCCGGAATGCAAGGAATCAAGCAGTGGACGTATCTTAGCGAAAGGCCAAAAACTTCTTCCGGTATTTGCATCGCGCTCAAAATCTGCGGCATGAAAATCCAGGCGAAAATTGAAAGAGCCGCTCCAAGGACAAGAGCGAGCGCGGTTGACACATGCAGGACTGACGACACGGCGGACTTTTTCCCGGCCCCGATGAATTTTCCGGCAACGACGGTGGCGCCGCCGCCTAGGCTCATGAACATGTGGCCAAAAAGGCCCCACAAAATTCCGACGGCTCCAACGGCGGCAAGCGAGTTGTTTGAGCCAAAGCGGCCTATGACCACAATGTCCGCCGCGTTAAAAAGAATTTGCAGGACGCCCGACAGCGCGAGCGGCAAAGAAAAACGAACGAGTCCCTTGAATATGGACCCGTTCAGCATGTCAATCGAGTTGTTCATTTTATGTTTTTGTTTACGCTAATTCCTTTCCGTCAGAGAACGCGTTTCCTACGCGCTTTCCAAGCTCGTAGTAGCCGTGGCCCGCGCAATCGTAAGTTATCGGATGGTATTTTGAAAGGTCAACGTTTCCGTCCGCGCCGAGAATTTTTTCGTCGGCCACGACGTTTACGATTTGGAACAAGTATTTTTCGTCGTCAACGATTTTCAAGAGGCGGCATTCCAAGGTCAGCGGAAGCTGTTCAAAAATCGGAGCGTTGACGTTCTTGCTTTTTGTCACAGTCCAGCCGGCCTTCTTTATTTTGTCGGCTTCCTTGTTGGCCGAAACGATTCCGACGTAGTCGCAGGCCTTTACGGTTTCGACGGTTCCAAAGGCGATTGTCGCCTCTTTTGTAAGCGCCAAATTTTCTGTCGTCTTGTGCTTTGACATGCAAACCCAAACTTGGTTGTCGTCGGCGATTCCGCCCCAAGCCGCGTTCATCGCGTCGGCCTTTCCGTCTTTGTCGTAAGTTCCCAAAATCAAAACCGGCATCGGGAACAACATCGTCTTAGCGCCTAAATCCTTCATAAAAACCTCCTATCAAGCCGCTGTTCGCGCGAGCGGCTTATTCCTGAGCGATGACTTCGTCGTAGAACTTTGAGTAGTCCGTCCGCTTGTCCTTGCTAAAGGCCATTGCCGCGCGCGGGTGCTGGTTCAAGTAGCCTGTGACCAAGTAGGGAACGTCGTAGCCCCAAACGACTCCGTTCTTCTTAAGCTGCAGCATGTATTTTTCGATGAACTTGAGCGTTTCGTAAACCTTGTACTTGGGGTTTTTAAGGAAGGCCAAAAGGTTTTCCATAAAGCAGTTTCCGGCGCCGCGTCCCATTCCGTTGTAAGTCGCGTCAAGCCAGTCAACGCCGTCGCCGCAAGCTTCGATTGTGTTGGCAAAGGCCAGCTGCTGGTTGTTGTGCGCGTGGATTCCAAGCTGCTTGTTGTATTTGTCGGCGTATTCCTTGTAGAGAGCGCAAATGCGCTGCATCTGTTCCGGGAAAATCGAGCCGTAGCTATCGACAATGTAAATGCAGTCAACCGGCGACTGGCCTATCATGTCCAGGGCCACTTTTATGTCGCCTTCCTGGGCGGTGCTGATCGCCATGATGTTGCAGCTTACTTCGTAGCCCTTCTTTTTTGCGTCTTCGATGATTTCCAAGGCTCCGGGAATTTGGTGAACGTAGCAAGCCACGCGGATTAGGTCCACGGGGCTTTCGCTTCTGGGACGAATGTCTTCCCTAAAGTCGCAACGGCCAACGTCGGCCATGACGGCAAGCTTGACCTTTTTGTCGGCGTTGTCGCCAATGACTTTAATGATGTCTTCGTCGTCGCAGAATTTCCATTTTCCGAATTTGGATTTGTCAAAAAGTTTTTTGGAGGCCTTGTATCCGACTTCCATATAGTCCACGCCGGCTTCGATGTTTGTCTTGTAAAGCGCCTTTACAAATTCGTCGGTAAAGAAAAAATCGTTTACGATTCCGCCGTCGCGCAAGGTCGCGTCAATCACTCGGATTGATTCGCGAACGCCCATCAATGCAGATAGTTCTTTCATAAGAGTGATACTATCAAAAGAAACAAAAATGTTCAAGCGCGACGGCGAATTTTAGGCTTGCAAGCGCTTTCTTGCCGCTCCGGCCGCGCAAAAGATTATGAAAGCCGCCAAGTCCGCGGCGACGATTGTGCTTCCTACAGGCGTTCCCGCCACGATGGAAACAAGCAAGCCCGCCACCGAGCAGACGACGCTTAGAACGGCTGAGCAAATTGTCACCGACAAAAAGCTCCTGAAAAGCCGCATCGCGCTTAGGGCCGGGAAAATAATCAGAGCGCTTATCAAAAGGCTTCCGACTAAATTCATGGCCAAGACGATTATGACCGCGATGATTACGGCCAAAAGCAAGTTGTATGCGGCGGCCTTTGTGCCGGAAGCCGCGGCGAAGTCTTCGTCAAAAGTTACGGCGAAAATCTTGTTGTAAAAAAGCGCGAAAACCGCCACCACAATAATAGAAAGAATTACGCACAAAAGCACTTCGCTTTTTGTCAAAGTCAAAATCGACGTGCTGCCAAAGAGCGTTGAGCAGACATCGCCGCTCAAATTTGCGGAAGCCGAAAATATGTTCATCAACAAGTAGCCAAATGCCAAAGCGCTTACGCTTATCATCGCGATGGCGGCGTCGCCCTTGATCCGCGCCTTGTTTCCCGCGGCCAAAATCAAAACCGCGCTTAAAACTGTTAGCGGCAAAACCAAAAACATCGTGTTGTTGATTTTAAGAACCGTCGCGATCGAAAGCGCTCCAAAGGCCACGTGCGAAAGCCCGTCTCCGATAAATGAAAAGCGCTTTAGAACCAACGTCACTCCCAAAAGCGACGAACAGAGCGAAATCAAAACGCCGACAATCAAGGCGTAGCGCACAAATGGGAAAGAAAAATAAACGGAAAATTGTTCGAGCGCTTGCATCATAGTCCGCCTCCGTTTTTTTGGAGGGAAAGATACTCGTCTTTTGTTCCAAAAAATATTTTCGCGCCGATGTGCAAGATATGCGTCGCGTCCTTTAGGGCCGCGTTGACGTCGTGAGAAATCATTACAACGGCGATTTTGTCGTTGGCGTTAAGGTCTTTTACAAGGCGGTACATTTCTTCGGCGGCGTTGGGGTCAAGGCCGGTAATCGGCTCGTCAAGCAAGATCATTTTTTGCGTCGCGCAAAGGGCGCGGGCCAAAAGAACCCGCTGCTGCTGGCCGCCCGAAAGCTCCCTGTAGCATCTTTTGGCAAGCGAAAGAATTCCAAGCCGCTTCATGTTCTTGAACGCGTTTTGCTTTTCGGCCTTGCTGTAAAAGGGGCGAAGGCCCGCGGAGGCTTGGCAGCCGGAAATCACTATTTCGTAAACGCTGGCCGGAAAGTCTCGTTGCACTTGCGTTTGCTGGGGCAGGTATCCGATTTGGTTTTTCTGCAAGCCGTCGCCAAAAATTATTGAGCCTTCAATCGCTTTTTGCAAGCCAAGCATTGTCCGCATAAGCGTGGATTTTCCGCTTCCGTTTTCTCCTACAATGCAAAGGTAGTCGCCGGCGTTCACTTTGAATGACAAATTGCGGACGAGGATGTTTTTGTTGTAGCCAAGGCACAGGTCCTTGCATTCCAAGAGAGGCATAGTGGCATTATGCCAAAAAATAGCCCAAGCGTCAATCTTGACTGCGGCCTGGACGCTATTGAAAACATTCATTTTAGCGGTTACAATGCGCTCGTGAAGAAACTTTTCGCGGCATTGGCGTTTTTTTCATTTTTCGCGCTTGCGTTCGCCGCCGACGTAAGATTCATCTATTACGATGACGATTTTTTTACGGAAGACATCACCGGCCCAAAAAAAGAGTCGGACAAAAAATTAAAGACAGACTTCATTCCCTGGCTGCGCCAACAATTTTACGACTCAAGCGAGCGCGAAACTGTAGCCAAGCAAATGCTGGCCTTTGACTGGTCGATGCTGGCAAGGGGATTCACGCACGGCGGAATAGGCGCCGGAATGAGTTTTGAAAAGCAAATAATTCCGCACTTGTCGGCCAGCGCTTATTTTGGCCAAGCCGTGCTGTTTGAAAATTCCGACGGCTGGGGCTGCTACACATTCTCGCCCGCCGGCTTTGTTTACTATTATCCGATTAGCCGGCAGCTTAGAAAATTTTATTTGGCCACAGGTTTTTGCTGGGACTTGGTCTTTTATTTTGGCGACAAAACGCCTGAGGGAGCGAGAGCGTCGTCATTTTCAATCTACCCGCAGGCGGGCTGGAAGTTTTCGTTGCCTTGGCGCTTTTTGATGGACATTTTTGTGGGCTACAAATTCGCCTTTAACAAGAACGGCGTTTATTACGGAAATTCCGCCGACATCCTTGGCTTTGGCTTTCAATGGGGAATCAGTTTTAAGCACTACATGAAAAAGCGCGGCTAGCCGGCCAGCTCGTAAAAGCCGGTGTGTATTTTTTCGTTAAGCTCTTCTTTTGGCATCGGCTTTCCAAACAAGTATCCCTGCAGGCGCTGGCAGCCGATCTCTTTTAGGAAATCGTAAGCCTCTTGCGTTTCAACGCCTTCGGAAAGCGTTTGCATGCCGATTTTTTGCGCAAGCGAAACGATGCTTGTGATGATTGGCTGCGACTTTCTGTTTTCCGAAAACTTGGATAGGAAAGCCATGTCGATTTTCATCAAGTCAAAGTTGTAGTCTTTTAACACGTTCAAGCCGGAATAGCCGGAGCCAAAGTCGTCAAGCCACAAGGAGTTTCCGTTTTTTCTAAAAGTCTCCAGCGAAAGCTTAAGCTTTTCGTCGCTGGAAGAAAGAGTGCTTTCCGTAATCTCCACATGAATGTCGTCCTTGGAAAGCCCGTATTTTTCTATGCAGCGGTCAAGCTCTTCGGCGGGGTTTATCAATTCAAAGTCCAGCCTTGAGAAGTTGATCGACACTGGAACAAACGGAAGCTTTTTGTCGCGGCATTCCTTGATGTCCCTGCAGGCGATTTCCATGACGCGCAAGTCAAGCTTGTGGATCAAGTGGTACTCTTCCAAAATCGGAACAAAGGCCGCCGGCGGAAGCATTCCAAAGTTCGGGTCTTTCCAACGGGCCAGGGCCTCCACGCCGCAAAGCTTTCCGTTTTTTGAAAGGACGACCGGCTGGTAGTAAACGGTGATGTAGTCGTTTTCTATCGCTTGGTCAATGTTGTTGATGATGTGCAGCTTTTGGTTAAAGACCTTGTCCATCTTGGACTCGTATTCAATTATGTCGCGGCCAAAATGCTTTTTTATGGATTCGCAGGCGTATCGCGCGTGGTCGCAAGCCAATTCGGGAGCGCAGTCTCTTGCCTTTGGCCGGTAGATTCCGACTTTAAATCCAAGTTGGACGGTGTCCTCCGCCTTGTGAATCTCTTTTTGAATTTTCTTTACCTTTCGATTTAAAGTGTAATGCTTTGTAAGCGCGACAAAATGGTCGTCCGAAAAGCGCGCCAAAAGATCTCCTTCAAAAGCGTCCTTAAGAATTTTGGCGACGGTTTTTAAGAAATTTGTTCCGGCGATAAAGCCGTGCTTTTCGTTGTAGTTCTTGAAGTTTTCCACGTCGATAAAGACAAAGCAAATGTCGTCGATGTTGTTGCCGGGGTTTGTCAAAAATTCCGAGCTGGCCTTGTAAAAGTAGTGGCGGTTTGGAAGGTCGGTCAAGTCGTCATGCATGGATTTTTTTTCAAAGTAGGCGTTGAGCTCGTTTAGGCGCTCGTCTTTTTGGGCCTCAATTCTTCTTTGGTGGTGGTTGTTGAGCGCGGTGATGAAAAAGGCCAGCCAGGTTGTAAAGGCGTTTACTTTGATGCTTAGGTTTATCGGAATGATTTTGCTTTGAAGGTGAATGTAGGTCAAAAAGACCGCGGTCAAGGCCGTGAAAGAGATTATTGGATGCCATACCAAAAGGCAGTTGATGAAAATGATTACGGTTATAAAGGCAAAAACTTGTCCGCCGCGGTCCTTGCTGGTGTGCGAAACGTAAAGGCCAAAAACAATCATCGCGAGCGAGAACAAAAATTTTATCGCAAAGCCAACGCCCTTGTTCTTTACTTTGTTGGCCAAGTAGAGGGCGGAGTAAACCAGCATTACAATGGAAGAAGCCAAGAGCGAAATGTAGGCTATAGTGTGCGTTACAAGCCACTCGCGGCTGTAATTTCCGGAATCCTCGATGACGTTGCATATCATCATTATCAGCATCCAAATTTCAAGGACGGCGACAATTACGGACACAAATATGCTGGAACGGGCGTTTATGGTAAATAGGTAATCTTTGACAAACGGCGAATACCCTTTCTCTTTAAAAAATCGATTGATTTTTCCCATTAGGGATGAAGAATCGTTCATACTCTTTCCTTGCTTGCTATTATATTACTCCCATTTTTGCCAAAACGCAAGGAAAAAAGATGCCAAAACGCCAACGCTGTTGAAAAAAATCCGCTTTTCTTCTATCATATTCAAACTATGATTGAAATTATTAAGACAGCGGTCATTGGAATCGCGGTTGGAATGGCCAATGTAATACCGGGAGTCTCCGGCGGAACCTTGGCGGTGGTGTTCAACATTTACGAAAAATTCATCAACGCAATTACTTGCAATGTGAAAAAGCTTTGGGCCAACAGAAAGTTTGTCGTTCCGTTGTTTTTGGGAATGCTTTCGGGCGTGCTTTTGTTCAGCAAGATGATCACGGCGCTTTACGAAAATTTCCCCATTCAGACTGACTTCTTTTTTACAGGCCTTATTATCGGAAGCATACCGATGCTTTTTGTCTATATGCTAAAGGACAATTCTGCCGGCGGAACGGAAGAAGGCGCCGAGTCGGCTAGCGTTCCCGCAAAAAAAATCGGAGCGGCGAAAATCGCGGGAATCGTGGTTTGCGCCCTGATCGGCTTGGCCTTGATTTTGACGTTTAACTATTTGGAAAAAGCCTTTGTCGGCGAGCGCGAAAAGTTGGGCTATCTTCCGCCTTTAAGCGTTCCCCTTGCCGTGAGAATTTTTGTTGCCGGCGTTATCGGAGCGATTGCCATGGTAATCCCCGGAATTTCAGGCTCGCTCCTTATGCTGATTATGGGCGTATATCCAATCGTCATAACAAGCATTCCGGCCCTGCTTAATCCCGAAACTTGCGTCCACGCCTTTTTCCTTTTGCTTCCAAACGGAATCGGAGTCCTTGCGGGAATCCTTTGCGGCGCCAAGCTTATCGCCTGGCTTTTGAAAAAGTTCCCCAACAACACTTACGCGGTGATTTTTGGCCTTATCTGCGGCTCCGTTTTCGCCGTCTTTCCGGGCTTTGGATGTTTTACAGACGCCCTTATGGCTGTTGCAAGCGTCGTCTGCCTTCTTGCCGGCGCCGCGCTCGCGTATTTTGTTTCAAGCTACAGCAAGGATTAGCGCCGATGCTAGCGTTTTGGCTTGACCAAAGGCCGCGTTTTCTGTTAAAATAAACGCCAATTCGGGCCATTAGCTCAGCGGTTAGAGCAGAGGACTCATAATCCTTTGGTCCTAAGTTCAAATCCAAGGTCTACTTGGATTTAGGCGCTTCGGGATAGGCGTCATATCTATATAATACAAGCATTTACTAAATCATCTGACCTTCAGGTTTTAGAAAATGTTAAGCGAATGTTAATCGCTTGACAAAAAAAAACTTGGAGGAATTTATGGACTCAAATTATCACGTCTTCAAAAAGCAGGTTCAGTCAAAAGGAAAGGCTGTTCACAAGTGGTATTGCTATTGGAACGATCCTGTCACAGGCGTAATGCGTCAAAAGGTTTGTAAAGGTTGCAAGACGCAGGCGGAAGCCTATGCGTTCATTTCTAATCTTCCGCCGTTATTTTGTGACGATAAGAATACGATTGCAAAAATAGCAGAATGGATGTTTGTTCCGGGAAGCCAACATTTGGAACGCATGGAAAAACTTGGAAAGCGTTACACTGTAGAAACCTTAAAATGCAAGCGAGTCTTGCTTGATGTTTTTGTAAATAAATTTGGTTCGCTAGAACTCTCAGCTCTTACTGTTCCGATGGTGATTGACTTTCTTGCGGCAGATTCCCATTCAGGAAGCTGGAAGAATAACTTTCTTACTGTTGTTGGCGAAGTATATGCTGAGGCTCCGTTCCAAGGCTTGCCGTATATTCCGGCTCCGCAATTTCCAAAGTTCCGACGCAATAGTGTTAGGAAAGATGTGTTTTCTACCGAAGAGCTTAACCTGCTTTTTGACGAGAATCTTTGGGTTGAAATCAGCAAAACTAGATACGCAAAGCATCCACAGTTTAACGAAGGGCATAAAGCAATGTATCTTATGCTTTTGTGTTGCATTGAATGCGGGTTGCGTATCGGAGAGGCAATTGGAACTCGCGCAAATCAATTTTTGTTTGAGCAAGGAATGTTTGTCGTTGATGGATTTTACAAGCATAATCAACTTGTCAGGACTAACTATAACAAATGTGGTTCGGAGGACGACAAGAAAATTCGAGTTGTCCCTTTGCCGTATGATTTTGCAATGCTTATAAAGCAATATATTCTGGAAACTGGAATAGGCGAAGATGATTATGTTTTCCAAAGATACAATAAGCCCATAAGGAAATGGCTTGCTGAAGAATGGTTCCGTCAGGCGATTGCAAAATCTGGCATAAAGGTGAATGGGAGAATCCTTACGCCGCATTCTCTCCGATACACCTATATAACTAGAATGCGCAGAACTGTTGCAGGTGAAACCGTTCAAAAAATCGCTGGACATACAAGCCTTGCCATGACTGACCATTATACAAGAGCTGTTATTCCAGAACTTGTGGAAGCTGTTAAACCCGCGGTTGCTGCGGCGAATATGTTGTTTGAGTAATTTGGAAAGGCTTTGTAAAATGATATACAAAAATAATGAAATATGGTATAATAGGCTTATCGAATGTTGAGGAGGTATTTTTATGGCGGCAATGGCCCTGAAACAACAAGTCATTGATTATGTGGACCAGCTTGATGATGAAAGAACAGAATTAGTTTTAGTGTTTGCTCAATCTTTGACCGATTCAAAAGCGTCTTTCCGGAACTCTAAAACTGCCTCTGAGAGAGTTTTGGCGGCAAAGGCTCTTGCGGAACTTGAAAATGTGAATTTTACGCCAAAAAGCGCTACAAGCCTTGACGGTCGAACAGAGCGAACCGAAGCTTTATGGAGAAAATATGAGAGCCTTTCTTGATACTAATATTTTGCTTGATTATTTGCTAAAACGTCAGCCATACTACGAATCCGTGAAAAAAATCTTTGATATGTGTCTTTATAAAATCGATGGCTGCGTGACGCCTCATTCACTTATCGATATTTTCTACATGCTGAATGAACGAACTGACGCTACGGCGGAATATTGCAGAGAAACAATATTGAAGCTTAGGGCAGTTTTGATTGTAATACCAGAGAATGACGACCGAGTTTTGGCGGCTGCAAAAAATGACGGCTTTAACGACTTTGAAGATTCCATGCAGAACGAATCCGCGATTTTTGCAGGAGTAGATTATATAATTACCAGAAATAAGAAAGATTTTGAGTCTTCCACTGTTTCCGTTGTAGCCCCAGACGAATTCTTAAATTTAGTTAATGCGAAATAGCAAGCTAATGGCGAGGCTAAAATAACAAGAACATGGAAATGTGCGTTTATTTTTTCTTGGACTCTATTTATTCTTTTGTTCCTTTTTTTTTCTTGTCTTTTCTACATATTCTAGGTGTTCAAGTCTCATAAGTAGGTTAAGTATTTTTTTTGCAGATTCTTTTCGTTCGCCAGTTAGATTTTCAAGAATATGTAATTCATTTTGATACTCTTTTGCCATATCATAAAGTTCTATTTCAACAGGATCTGAATACCCCTTTCTTTTAGATGGAATGAGAACTTCTGAACCAGTTAAAATAAATTGAAGCGTGGAGTTTAAAGACAAGGCCCATTGATTAAATACATAAAGAGGAATTTCGCATCGACCTTTTGACCAATTTAATAAAGCTTCGTAAGAAACATATCCGCCGTTAAAATAATAATGGTGCAATTCTTTTATTAGCGGTTCATCACTTAAAAAGGAATCTGTAAATCTATTGTCCTCGCTTTTGAATTTATTTTTCAAAGCTTCATATACTCTCAAACGAATTGACTTTCTGGAATAGTCCCCAAGCAAGTGTTCCTTTTCGTCAAAGTCAGAGGATCCATTTAAAAGCCAATCGGCTGAAACGCCTAAAGCTTTTGCGATTTGATTTATGGTATCAGCGGGTGGCATGCTGTTATTGCTTTTCCAATTGCCCATTGTATTAGGTTGAATCTTTATTTCCTTCGCAAATTCTTTTCTTGTCTTGTGTAGTTCGAAAAGAATTTCGTCAATTCGGTTTATTAACTCAATTCCAGTGGTCATAAAAAAATCCTAAAAATACTTGACAATTTAGTAAATGTATTATACATAACCAGTCAAGAGCCTGTTAGGTCTATGATTGATTATGCTTGTATTATAACGAATGATGCCAGAATAGGGAATATCCCGTCCTATTCTGGCAAAGGAGGTCGAATGGACAATTACGACTTAGAGTTGAAATCTCTTCAATTGCAAAACGAACGAGTTCTTAGAGTTGTGGAAGAAGTTGCCAAGCTCTTGAAGGTCTCTCAAGAAAATAAAATAGAATCTAAGGAGTTCTATACAATTGAAGAGTGCGCAGCTCTAAAGGGGGGAGCAGCTGAAAACACATTTAAAGCGAATCGGTTTCTTTTACCGGGCTGTGGCAACCCCAAATATTGCGTATATGTTGCGGGTAGATTAGCGTTTCCCCGAAAGGAGGTTGAACGATGGCGTGCAATTTCAGACAGTGCATATATTGAATATGCACATTCATGTGGAGTTACTAAAATACCGGAAAAGTATCACCGGTTAGCGTTGAAAGCCAAAGAAAAAACTGAGTCTATAAAATGAATTTGGGAGGATTAATGAGCGAGACGTATTGTTATAACGCTGATACATCAGAGGAAACTTTACAATCTTGAACAATACTTGTATCAGAGACGCAAGACTTAATCCAGTTTTGGAAGGATAATAAAATAATATAGGGAGTATATATGAAATTTTTCAATGAATATTTATTCAGTCGGAGGAAAAAAGCGAATGAATAAAACTCGCCCCAATAAACTTACCCTTCGTCTGTCGGACATCGAACTTGCCGAGTTGAATAGTCGTGTAAAACGCTCTGGTTTTAACCAGCAGCAGTATTTGGCGAAGGCGATTTTTGAAAAAAATGTCATTGAAAAAAGCTCTTGTTCTGGATTGTTATTTGAATTGCGCAAGCAGGGCGTGAATTTGAACCAAATAGCGCGTGTTTGCAATCTTGGACATTTCGAGGAAGAGAGAAAACGTATAACTGATGTGTTGAGTCGGCTGGAGAGTTTATGGCAATCCTTAAGGCTGTTAATGTAAAGGTTGGTCGAAAGGCGTCTCTAAAAGGTATTATAAACTACGTCCTTCAGCCGCATAAAACTGAAGAACAGTTGGTGACTGGAATTTGTTGCGATGTTCCAAAAGCACTTGAAACATTTTTGGACACAAAAAAACTTTTTGGCAAGGAAAAAGGGCGACAGTACTATCATCTAGTTCAGAGCTTTCCGCCTAATGAAAACTTGACTGCTGAACAGGCCCACGAGGCGGCATTAAAATTTGCAGAAGCTTGCAAAAAGTTTTGGGGATTTGAAATGCTTGTTGTTACGCATAAGGACCGGAAGCATTTGCATAGCCATTTTGTTATAAATAGCGTTAGCTTCATTGATGGGCGTAAATTTCATATTACCCGCAAAGAGTTGGCTGCAATGAAAGAATTGCAGAATCAAATTTGCGTCCAGTTAGGCTATTCCCCAGCGCCTAAAAAAGGCTTTGATATTTTTGGCAAGCTTCGAAAAAAAGCGCGTGCTGATAACTCAAAAACATTCCATGCGTTGTCAAAGTCTGAGTCCGGCGGAGAGAAAAGCTATTTGCGAGATTGCGCTAACTCGATTATAAAAGCTATAAAACTTGCTCACACAAAAGAGCAGTTTATTCAACTTATGAAGGCGCAAGGCTTTGATACTGACTGGAAGGATAACAAAAAACATGTTGTTTTTTGCGCCAAAAAATTGAGGGCAAAAGGCGTAAAAAAATGCAAGGTGAGGTTAAAAAAACTTTCACAGTATTTCCCTGAATTAAAGGATTTTAAGTCGAAGGAGGATTTGTTAAATGGAATCGTCAACAGAAGAATTGTTATTACAGGAATTGCTTCAGACGAACGAGAAAATGGAACAGCTGAAAAAGGCTATGACTTTAATGCCGAATATGAGCGTTACTCTGCCCAAGTCGATAGAGAGCGTGCTGAACGTGCAGCTGAAGAAAATTCAAGACGGGTATGTCGAGATGGAAAAGAGAATGTTGAACGAGAACAATCGATATTGTCAAATTCTAAACGACCAACTAAAAAAAACAGTGGACTTTCAAGAGCGTCTAGGTGAATATGCTGACAAAGCAATTCTTGATAAAATGCCGCTTATTGTCGAGACTGTAAAATCCCATATAGCAAATATCGAAGGCTGTTTGGACAATTTTACGAGCGAAATCAACAAGGCGCTGTTTGACTTTGATGAATGTATGGTTGGAATTAATGAGAAAATATCAAGTTTTAGTGTAGGGAAGTCTTTGGTTGATTATGTTCTCGTTGCAATTTTGTCTTTATTGATTGGTGTTTTTGGTTGTTTGAAAGTTTCACAGGTTAATTATGGCTCAATGATAAAACATGCTTATAAATCAGAGGTTGCTTTGGCGGAAAAGCAGGGGGAGCGTGATTTTAAGAATCGACTTGTAGAAAAGAATTCTGGAATAATTGAAATTTTGAAACTTGAAAAGGATTATTTTAAAATCCACAAAAAAATATTCAAGAATTATGAACGTCTAATCGGAGATATTGATAAAAAGATAGAGACATGCCAGGATGCTCCGTGGACAAAAGATAAATGATAAAAAAGCAAAAAACTGTTTCGCGCAATGTTGCGTAAGGCCTTTTTTAATGAAAAAAGCCTTGTTTCTCCCAAAAATACGATTGAAAATCACACAGTAAAATCAACTCCATTTTGCGGAAATCGGCAGCTGTTGGGCCGATTTCCACGCCATTTCGTTGAATTTGCTGTGGCAAGATTCGCAAAAGTGACGGCACTTCGTCCGTCATTTTGCCAATCTTGCGAGGGGAACGTTGTCCCCTTCGAACCCCAACTCGTCGCGGTTGCTCCGACTTTATGAATAACGAGGGTGTGCCCGTTATTCATAAAGCAAAGGCTTGCAGCCTTTGGAAACTGCTTCAGGGGCATTTCGCTGCCCCTAAAGCCAGAACGCACCATTGCGAACCGCAAAAAATGCGGTCGCCCCATTGCGTTCTGGCTTTTCCCCGTCGAGCAACGTTCAGCCGTTGCATCGCTGCCAACTTTCTGTTGGATTGACCAGACGTTTCACTTCTGGACTTGGACCAACGTTGCGCCGTTGAAGCAAGGCTGAATTTTATTTTTTCATAACTTCTTTTGTCTATGAAAAAATAGCAAAATTATGTTATAACATATTCCGTCTTTGCTCAAAAAAAATTGATTGAAAAGGAATCTTATCAAGATTTTATCAGAAAACAGAATTATACGCTTAAGTCGATTAAGAACTTTTCCAAAAAATAGAAAATTTGTCCAGCACTTTTGATTGGGCGGTTACAGAAAAATGAACACCTAAGATGAAGTGATTATTCAGAACAAATCTTAAAATTCGAAAAGTTGTGAGTTGTGAAGGGAAGAGCCTCGTTTGAAACCTCGCGCTAACGTGTTCGTCGGTGAATACCCTTCGCTTCCAAGCCAAGTCGCTCCTCAAATCTTTCCTGCAAGCAATGCTGATTCTCTGCACTTTATTGGTTTGTCTGCTGTCTTTTCTGCGGGCTTAGGCGTCGCCCGCAGTGCTTTTTTTTTATATATAAAAATTCATTTTGTTAGAATATCTCTTTTCATTTTTGCAAATATTGCATCATCTTTTGTATCATGAAATATTGAGTCAATTATAGTTTTTTTCGAGATTGGCATACCTTGTTCATTAAAATAATCGACTATCGATTCGATACGACTATCAGTCCATTTTTGTTTCAGTTCTTCAAGTAAAAAAGCTTCTTTTTTTATTGTTGTAAAATTATATCTTTCAATAAGATTAAATCCTTTTATAATACGGAGGCATGGTTCATTTGTTGTCGTAAATACAATTTGATTTTTATCAGAATCATCGATAAACCCAATATTTGAAGAATCCTCTGAGTTATTTGGTTTAATTTCAATGGTCACATTTTCATCAAAGCGATAACAAGAGCTTGAGGGAGAAATTTGAGAAAAATCTGACAAGGAAAAAGAGGGAATATCAGACTCTAAGTGATATAATGTATCTAAGTCTTTTTTGCCTTTTACGCGACTATTGCAAACCTGGCATGAAGGAATAAAATTATATAAAGACAATGCAGTAATCGGACTATCTGATTTCTCAAAAAAATGATCTAGATCAAACATTCTTTTATCCTTTTCGATGAATGCATTTTTTTTATTATCATAAACATCTGCTGTGTATGGAAATATATAGTTCATTTCACAATAATAACAACAAGTTATGTTGAGAGAAGGAGCATTTTCTATAAAAAAATCAGCTATGAGAGAACTATATTTAGCCGATTTTGGGATTTTTGATAGAACATTTTTCTTTGGTATGCTTTTTAATTGTTTTTTTGAATAATCATAATTAAAAATTCTTTTTGCTGCTTTTTTTTCATCGTCTGATAGTTTTTTTGAATATGAATAGAACTTTGTTAGTTTGTCAAAATCTGCAATGAGAATTTCTTTAACATCTTGTGGATATTTTTGAGAAGGATGATGTTGAGTTAAATACGTATACAGTTTTTTCCATTTTCTTTGTAATTCATCGGAATAGATTTTAGTTATATAAAGATTGTTTATATCGGTGAGTTTTGAATAATCAATTTTTTTCATCTTTTTGTCCTTCTAAGGATGAAATATAAACTTTCATAGTTTTTTTAAAATATTCATCTCCTATTTCATTTACAAATTGAGTATAAAAAGATGAGTAATTTCTATATTCTGAGATATTATTATTTTTATAGTCTTTAATTATCGAATTAAATATTTGTTCTGCTACTCCGCCAACAGGAGCATTTAAATAAAATTGATGTTTTAATAAGTCATAAATATTTGCACTAAAAGTCTTACCTGTTTCTATTTTTTTGTTACTATCTAATAATCTTAAAATATTATTTGATGGAATATCACTAACCATAAATGGCGAATGAGTTACAATAGTCAAATTAAAACTAAAATATCCAAAGAATCCACAATTATTTAATAAATTTATCAATTTATATATGAACTCTCTCTGATATTCAGGATGGTAATAAATTTCTGCTTCATCAAAGATTAATGAGATGTTTTTATGTTTTATTCTGTTGGTGTCTTTGCTAACACTTTGTAGATTAACCAGATGGTAAATAATATAACTCAATGAATTGATAAACTGTAATTCACCACTACTTAATGAATCCAACTTAATTTTATTTTTCTCATTTTTTTTCTGAAAAAAGAAAGTTGTATCATAAATAGGTGGTAATAAATCTTCTGATATTTCATAATAACTATTTCGTTTTTCTTTGTGTAGTTTAATAAATTGATCAGCATTTATTATTCCATCAATTTGAGATGCCCCCATGTATATATCATTTTTTAAGAAGTAATATGTATGTCGTATTTTTTTTGTAGTATGATCTTTTATATTAAGAAATTTTTCAATGATACTATTTATAATAACTTTTTCTTTTGTTACATTTTTATTACTTTCAGTACAATCATCAAAAATATCTTCTTCTGGATTGTTATAAAGATATTTACATAAATTATCTAAATGCTTAAAGATGTTGAGTTTTTTATATATATCATAATTGATACAAGTCTTTATTGTTTTATATGCAAGATATGTTAAACCTAATTCCATCACTGTTGGATTTTTATTAGTTTGTCCTATTTTTCGGCTCCATAATTTTGATAATATTTGCAGGTAGTTTTCACTTTTTTCTTTTAGATCTTTTTGTGATATTTTAAA
>ODAI011744635.1_pt1 | contig 18531 bp, 30 predicted proteins | sample 1539321 | NCBI WGS metagenome assembly ODAI01 (sample SAMN02144231, study PRJEB22623) | gut metagenome | biome: sheep rumen | host: Ovis aries | place: New Zealand
AAAAGAGGTACAAAATGTGCTGATTTTACATTTTAATTGCCATTTTTGCGGATTTTACGCAAATTCGGCCTTTATAATGTCGATTTTCCAGGTTTCCATCCTCTGCCCTTTTACGACTTTAACGACTTTAATGACTTTTACGACTTTTTTCTACTTCTACTACTACAATATACGCAATATACGCGCTTTTCCACCCTACCCCGCGCCAGGTTGCCAGCCGCTCCCCTCCCCAAGCGAGGCGGAAAACCACCCTATTATGGGCAAAATTGACCATTTTTCGCAAGAAATGAGCCTTTTTTCGCCTTTTCAAGTCCAGCGCCTCCCCTCCCCCGCCGAAATGGGGAACCATAGTGTCCTGTATACGGCCGGGAATATGGTTTACCGTAAAACGGTTCACATAAAATGGTTAATCCCCTACCCCGGCAGGGCGGCCGCCTGCACTGTTTTAAAATCGCGTCAAAATGCCCCTATTTTGCGTTGTTTTGCTGAATGTGTTTCTATACCAGGAAAGTATCAAAACGTAATACAACCGGCATTTCATGCCAATATACGCGCCCCGCACATAATTTGCCCCGCCCCGGATCCCGTCCCCCGCCCTGCTGCCTGTGTTATCAGGGCATGAAAAAACCGGGGTTATTATGCCCCGGCTCTTTCAAGCGCTTTTTCTGTTTTCATGATATCGTTTTCTATTGCCCGGCGCCGGTGTTGTGCGGCGTATAATTCCCGGCGTTCCCGGTCTATATTTTTTTGACTGATAACCGCGCCGTATTGGTTCACGTTTTCCATGTGTTCTACCCTGCCCCGCGCCCGGTCTTCATCATTGCGGGCGCTGGTTAAATCGGTGTATAATTCCCGGATCCGTTCCCGATAAAAATCCCCGCTGCCCGGCAGGCATTCCCGGAAATAGCTGCCCTGCCCCGGTTCCGGTGTATTGTCTACAATGGGCGCCGGTTCCGTTTCTGTATCCGGGACGGTATACCGGCGACGCCCTGCCCCGCGCAACCATAGCAGGAACGGCACAAAGGAAACAAGAAACGCTATTATTTTAATCATGATATAATCCCCCTTTTCACACTTTGAAAACGTCAACGGTGCATGGTTCGTATGTTATGCAAGTGTTGTTATCAAACCATATTTCCGTGATACCGTCGGCGGCCGTGAAACTAAACATTGCATTTTTTACTATTTCCCGGGCGCCCGTCTTCCGGTCGATAACAGCAAAATCATACAGCGGGCGGATATAAACTGATCCTCTATTCATTTTCCGCGCCTGCCTTTTTCAGATATACGCGCTTGCAAAAACGCGTTGAAACGCTATTGGGGGCAAGGTAGAAAAGCTGCCCGGCGCGCTTGCCCTTGCCCGCCCGGTAAACCGGCGCGGTATTTTCATTAAATTTCACGCGGGAAATATAACCCACTTGCAACATAATTTCCCCGCTTTTGATATATCCAGCCTTTACGGCGTCCGCAAAAGTATCAAACGCGATTTTGCAATTAAAATTCAGTGTATTCATGAAATAATCCCCCTTATTTAAATTCGTGCAATTCGCACAAGTAAACGCGGTTTTTTGAACCGTCCGCAAAACGTGCCGTGAAATATAACCCGGCCGGTTTGTTTCCTAAATATTCATCCCACGTTTTCGGCGCCCTGAAATTAATAACCGCTTTATGGGACCCGTTCATATCACGGTAAAGCATTTTTCCATTATCTATGCCCAAAATAGACAAAAATTTTCCATTAACTCTATATGTTCTATAACCGGCGCTGTAATCCGTTGTGATCATGATTAAATCCCCCTTTTCAGAATTCACGCGGGCACGTTGCCGCGTATATGGTTTTATAGTCCTTTTCGGCGGGGCGCTTGTTTTCCGCCTGCCCCGCCCCGGCTGCCGATATCAGGAAAAGAACGACAGCAACAACGATTGATAATATTCCGATTGACATATTGCACCCCGCCCCGGTTTAATGGGCGTATACGGCACGGCGTGCGCCCCTTTTCGCGTGGTAGCAATAACCGCACGTTTTGCACTGTATCCCCGTGCGGTGCCCGTGGCAATCTACGGCGGGGCAATGTGGCAACGCTGAAATTTCCGGGTTGCTGCCGTCGTCATATATGAATTGCGGCAAATCCGCGATCGGTTCAGAAACGCCCGCCCACGGGCTGCACTGAAGCGAAAAGTTAACCGGCAAATTGTCGACGCCGTACCGGTAGACAAGCGCGTTGCATTTTGTATATGCTCCAAAATGCGTTTCCGGGTGCCGTTTCATCATTTCGCACATTTCCGAAAAGTAAATAAATGATTTTTCGCCCGGCTGCCCGTTGTCGTCAACGTCAATCATAAAGTCGCCGGTATCATGCACCCGGAAAAGCTCCGGGGCGTTGCCGTCCGCGTATATTGCCGCTTCCAGCGCCTGCACTGCCGCGGCTGGATCCAGCTTCACAAAAAACGTATTTTCGGCCGCGTGAACAAAAGTCATGGTATAGCGTGTCATACGCTTTGCATAACAACCCGGGCAATTTTGGCCACAAGTGCCGGTGCAGTCTTCCGGGATAATGCCCCGGCTTGCATACGTTTCAAGCGCGTTTTCGGTTTTCGGCGTCGCGCCGTTGTACATCTGCCGCACGTCCCCGGCCAAAAGATTAAAAGAATCAATCCCGGTTTTACTGTTATCATGAGACACAAAAACCTTGCAATTTTCAGTTGTAAACATTATAATAAAATCCCCCTTGTAAAAATTTGGTTTTGGTAGAATCGGTTTTTCTTGTGGGCGCCACTTGTCAAAATGCAATTTGCAAGTGGCATTTTTTAAAAGTCTATAGTTTCCATCCGTTCCGGTTCACGGTTTTCAACATATTCATAATGAAAACCGGAATTGTAAACATTGCGGACGCGCTGCCGTTTCCGTTCCGGGCGCGCCTTTTCGCTTGCGCTATGGTTAACAAGTGCCTGATAAAGTGCCCGCGCTGCCGCGTCAATTACCGTTTCCGGGCAAGTACAAGTGAATAACGGATCATACAAGAAAAGCTGTTTGTCGACTTCAAAACTGTAATAATCGCGGCTGTATTTCCCGTTAACAACCGGGATTTTGTGCCCGTAAAACGGGAAAAACATATTGTCGTCAAACTGGAAATAATAGTGGAAACCGTCGACAACAAAAGAAATATATGTTGACTGGTTTACCCGGCGCGGCGTGTTATCAATAAGCATATACCGCGCAAGTTTGTTTTCATGTTCCGCGATTGCGTTGTTGCGCGTTTCATTGTCTGCACCGTAAATTTCGCGGGCACGCTTGAAAGAGTCAACAAGTCTTTTCTCATTTTTAACCGCTTCCAAAAGAGAACGGTTAACAATGGAAAATTCAGTGCCCGGCTTTACCCGGCCGCCGTTTTCGGCGACAATTTCCGCAAGCCGGTTAATTACCCGGCAGGCGTTGAACGTCCACGACGACGGGAACAATGTTTCACCTTTTCTTGCTATCATGATTTTTTATCCCCCTTAATAAATTGTATTTTGATTTGTTTCCGGGATCCGTTGTTTTCCCGTGAATACCGGCGGACGGTTGCCCGTCGGCATTGGCTGAAAAACAATTACTTGTAAATCCGCATTGCTTTGTTAACAATGCGCGTTTCCTCTCTTTTCGCTTTCGCCTGCACTTTTTTCCGCGTTTCCGCTTTGTACATTTTCCAGCATACAACGCCGGTCACGTTGTTGATGAATTCCATCTCTATAGTATGAAAACCATCAAAGTCAACATAATGGTACCAATTGCAAGTTATTACTTTGTTCATTGTTTTTTCCCCTCTTTTAATTTAGTTTGAAATAATCTTTTATCATTTTATCGCTGTTAAACGGCAGCGGATCCACAAAAGGTTTTTCGGCGCTTATTTCACTGTATTTCTCAAAAGCTTTTTTTGCCCTTTTGAAATTACCGGTTGTTGTGCGGTTGTAAAATGGACTGATACCATACCCGGCTCCGCGTATTTGTTTATCTATTGCGGTATATTCTTTTGTGCGCGGATTGTAGATAACAGCAGCGCGGCAATTATTCAGAACAAGTGTTGTCTCGCATATTAAGTGATATAAATCCGTTGTCATGTTTTCGGATCCCCCTTTTTTAAATTGTCTGTTTTGCCCTTCCCGGCTGGCTGCCGGGCGCTTAACAGCATACACATAATATCACGGCATACATTATATTTCAATTCGCAAAATGCACAAATCTATAATGAAATACCGTATATTTTTATAGCAAATTATACAACGATTGCAACACATTGCACAACGTGCCCGGATACCGGCGCCCGCTGCTGCATAATTCAATATTTAATAAGGTAGGAAAATGCAAAATGCCCCGTACTGAAGCACAACGACGCGCGCAAAATAAATATGATGCAGCGCATTACACAAGTTTAACTATCAAGGTAACCAGAGAATACGCGGATACAGTCCGCGCCGTATGCGCTGCCGCTGGCGTTGCCCCTGCTGCTATCATGCGCGCTGCGCTGGATGCATTTATAAAAGAGAATGCAACCAGAGACAATGCAACCGGCGACGCGCGCCCGGATCCGCCCAGCGGGCAAGAGGTACAACCATAAACCCATTAATCCAGTATGATTATAGAGCTTATATGTGTACAATGGTATCTATGACAAATCGTAATAGATGATGATCTATGAGAGATTGTAATAGATGATATTATGTATGAAGGATTGGCATACTAACCATTATATTAAATTACTTGCGCCAAATTTTACAAAAGCAGGGTATATAGTTGACAATAGTCAATCATTATGCTGATAAGATTAACGTTAATCTCGGATAATAATATATTATGCGAGATATTCAGCCGCAAAACAGGGGAATAACAAGGGAGTAAACAAGAATATGTAAACCTTTTGTGAGCGGGCGAGATTGTAACCATTTTATGTTAACCTCGCTGTGCGCCTGTAGCGGACAGATGTCCTTCCCCGACGGACTCGACCCGGGTGCGGGGATATGCGCTCCCCCGGCCTGGAGCGGGTTAGTGCCAAAAATATCCCCCAAGTGCAAAAAGACCCTCACTGTCACCATGCTCACTGCGATGTAGCGTGGCGGGTTGGGTGCAAAGTGGAAAGTGGGCAACCACTATATATAGTGTAGCCACAACCCTCTTGATATTGTTAAAGAACCCTCAATGGAACAGGGAACAGTAGGAACACAAAAATCTCGGACAGAGTTGGTGAAAAATAACTTTATTGGTTATTTTCTGAAAATATTTATTAGGAAAATCGTGTTCCTTGTGTTCCGTGTTCCTTAGACAAGGCTAACTGGGGTGGAGCTGGGTTGTGGTCTGGGAATTTATCAGTTTATCGAATATTTGAGGGTTCATGTTTGCGTTTTGGCGGGGGAAAGCGTATCTTGTTAACCGAAAAGGTTAAAACGCGAAAAGCGGGGAGGAAACGGTCATGTTGGTGACGGATTTAGGGAAAACGTTCGGAATTGCGCTTTGGGAGCAGAGAATGCAGAGGAGCGACGTGTGCGCGGCCTTCAAAATAACCCCAGGGAGTCTGTCGAGGTTGCTCCACAAGTCGATGCCGACACCACAACTTGTAGAAATCCTCGACACGATGGGGTACGACATTGAACTCACGTTGGTGCGAAAGAAAGGCGCAGGAGGGAGAAATGCGGCGGAGGTGAAGCACAATGAGTGAGCGCGACGAGCGGTTGATTGAAAAGCTTATACGGATTGGCGACGTAGAGGCGATGCGGGACGCACATACGCTGTGTATGCGACTCATCGAGGAGGACGCGGCGGAAGTGCTGGGCGCGGACGGTACGCTGTTGGCAAAGGAAAAAAATCTTGAAAATGTAAAAAAGGCGCTCGCGTATGGGCGGGAGATGCGGAAGATTCTCGCGCAGATGTTAAAGAACGGGGATGCGGAAGGGGAGTGGCTGTATTGGCAATTGCTTCTGATGGCAGCGCCGTATGATTTCGACTCGTTCTGTAGATATATAGAGAAAGACCGCGAGCCGCAGAAGCGGTTCTACGAGCCACGGCGGAGGCAGTTGTATCAACTCGCGGTTGCGCTACAGCAGCTTGAAGACAACGAACTCGACCTTCTTGCCATCTCGATGCCGCCAGGTGTTGGGAAGACGACGTTGGCAATCTTCTACGTCTGTTGGACAAGCGGGTTGCATCCAGAGATGCAGACGTTGTGCGCGAGCCACAACAACAACTTCCTCCGTGGTGTATACGATGAGTGTCTGCGAATCTTCGACCCGAATGGGGAGTATCGGTGGGCGGATGTGTTTCCAAACATCCACGTTGTCGGCACGAATGCGAAGGACATGAGGATTGATCTTGGGCGGCGGAAGAGGTTCGAGACGGTGCAGCTTACCTCGCTTGGAAGTGGGAATGCGGGTAAGGTAAGAGCAACGAACCTGTTGTACTGCGACGACTTGTGCCAAGGAATCGAACAGGCCATGTCTGCTGACCAAATGGAGAAATTGTGGCAAAAGTACACCGTTGACCTCCGTCAGAGGAAACAAGGAAACCGTGTCAAGGAACTGCACATACAGACGCGGTGGAGCATCATCGATGTTGTCGGCAAGCTGCAAGACCTCTACGAGCATGATGAGCGGTCGAAGTTCATCAACCTCCCAGCCATAGACGAGAACGGAAACAGCAACTTTGACTACCCGTATGGAGTCGGGTTCACGACGGCGATGTACCGCGACATTGAAGCCTCATACGACGATGCGTCGTGGAGGGCGCTCTACATGGGTGAGCCGATTGAGCGCGAAGGGCAGCTTTATTCGCCAGAAGAACTTCGGCGGTACTACTATTTGCCCGACCGCGAGCCAGATGCCATCCTTGCCGTCTGCGATACCAAGGAGCAAGGCGACGACTTCTGCGCGATGCCGATTGCGTACCAGTATGGCGACGACTACTATATAGAAAGGTGGATATGCGACAACGGCAAGCCAGATGTCATCGAGGAGCGCATCGTGAACATCATCACGGAACTCGACGTGTCCACTGTCCGCTTCGAATCGAACCGTGGCGGCACACTCTTTGCAGACAACGTGCAGAAAGGTCTGCTTGCGAAGGGGAGTCACTGCCATGTGACGACGAAGTGGAATCAGACGAACAAGGAGACACGAATCCTCGTGGCCTCCTCTTGGGTTAAATCACATTGTTTGTTCAAGGCAGAGAGCGAATATGATGGGCGCGGTGAAGGAGCAAAGGTAGATAAGGAGTATCGCACTGCGATGCACCTCATCACCGGGTATACCATGTCGGGCAAGAACAAACACGATGATACCGTGGATGCTCTCGCCGACCTCGAAAACTTTGCAAAGCATTTAGGTGGAAATATTATTCGTGTAAAAAAGAGGTTGTTCTAATGAGTACATATATGCATGGTGAAAGTCATACTCGTCTGCATAACACTTGGATAGGAATGATCAAGCGTTGTAAGTCTCATCCAAGATATGCTGGAAGAGGCATTAAAGTATGTGATGAATGGCAAAATTATATTACGTTCGCGGAATGGGCGCGGTCGCATGGATATGCAGACGATTTGACAATCGAACGCATCGATGTAAACGGAGACTATTGCCCAGAAAATTGCTCTTGGATTCCGCTGAATGCTCAAGCCAGGAATAGGCGGACGACAAGGTGGGTGGAATATCGTGGAGAAAAGATGTCATTGGCTGAAGCTTGTGAACGGGCTGGTCTGCCGTACAAACAGGTATTTGAGAGAATACAAAAGCGTGGATGGAGTGTTGAACGTGCGCTGAACACACCGATAGCGAAAGTCGAGAAGTCTGAGTTGCACAAAAAGTGCGATGCGCTTGGGTTGGATTATCACATGGTTTACCAAAGAATCCGACAAGGATGGAGTGAGAAAGATGCTATGACTATCAAATCTATTGGGAGCGGAGCGAACCAATCTTCCTATGTCCGAAATTTCACAGTGATACCAAAAAGTGATTAAAATTGCGTCATGTATTATCCCAATAAATAATAGTCTAATCTTAAATTAGGAATTTATAAACCATAAAAGGTTCGATAAACTGTATAAATGTACAGAATATCGAAACTTTTATGGTTTATTTATTTTTCTCTGTGTTTTACAATAGAACACAGGAAAAAGGCTGATAAATTCCATGTCCTTTCTTTGTCTCTCTCAGACAAATTTCCATTTTGGGTTCTCGCCGAGGGTATTTTTTGCAGGAACTTCTTTCATACCTCGCCCAGCCTTACTCCTCCTGGGGTTTCCACGTCACGGACAATGCGTCGCGGGAAGCGTTGACGTTGAAAACAATTGTCGCGGGTGAAAATCCCGCACTCCTTTCCCTATATATGGGTGCGTTTGACAGAGGGTGTATGGCCTCGCTCTCTGCGAAGGGTGGTAACCTTCCGTGCCCTCCTTTCCTACTGGATTGGTGTAAAGGTAGCACGACGGGCTTTGAACTCGTAGGAAGTGGGTCAGTACCATTATTCAGTGCCATTTGTATGTTTCCATGAGGTGAAATCATGCTTGATATTCGTGACTTTCCTGGCGCTGTCGATGCGCTGAACCTTGTCTTGAACAGCGGCAAGGAGGCTACAATCAAACTCGAAGATGGCGACGTTATCAGCGTTGCTGAACATTCTCGCTTCTGGTGCGGTCAGTTTGAGAAGGGCGCTACAGAGCGGAAGAAAATGAAGACCACGAGGTGAAATCATGTCTGACGCTGTAGAAACTACCGCTAAAGGCACTCCAACGTTGGAGTTGTTTGGGCGAAAGAAAATCTACACTGCGGCTGAGAGAATCACACGTGAGAACGTGCTTGATGAGGTGACCCGTGCGCTTGGTTTCCATTTTGAGAACGTAGCGGAAATGGATTATCTCTATTGGTATCGGCGCGGTTTGCAACCGATTCTTGAGCGCAAGAAAGAGATTCGCCCAGAAATCAACAATAAAATATGCGTGAACAATGCCGACATGGTGGTCACATTCAAGAACGGGTATTTCCTCACGTCCCCTGTGAGTTATATCAGCAGAAAGAAAGACGACGCTACGGCGGCGGAAGTCAAGAAGCTGAATGAGTTCTTGTATACATCTGGCAAACAGGCGGCGGACAATGAGGTAGCGGATTGGTTTCACACTGTTGGTGTCGGAGTTATCTTCTGCGACCCCGTTATGGATGAGGCGGAAGCTGAGATTCGCCCGATGTCTGTGTATGCTCTCGACCCACGTTCTGCATTCGTGGTGTATTCACTCCGCCCAGGCAACAAGCCGATGTATGGTGTGAACATCGTTGTGAACGAGAAAGACATTTACATCGATGTGTTTACAGATAACGTGGTCTTTAAGTTGAGGGGAGCGGCGACTCCTGTGAAGACGACGAATCGCCCCGACCTTCAATCTGCTGCCTACAACATTGAGAGCGAAGAGCCGAATATCATCGGCCGTGTTCCGATCATCGAGTATGTTTACAAATCAACTCGTATGAGCGCGTTTGAATCCGCTCTGTCTGTGATGGATGCCATCAATACGGCAGAGTCGAACCGCCTTGATGCTGTAGAGCAGACGGTTCAGAATCTCATGGTTATGTACAACTGCGAGTTGCCAGAGGGAGAGACGGCAAACACAATTCGCGAGAGCGGATTGATTGTCCTAACATCCACCACTGACAACCGCGCAGATGTAAAGCTGATGAGCGAGACTCTTGATCAAAGTCAGACCCAGGTGACTATTGAGAACCTTTACGAGCAGATGCTTGAGAAGTGTGGAGTCCCGTCGAGCGTCCGCGATGGTGGCAGTACCTCCGATAACGTCGGCGCTGTATACCTCCGTAGCGGATGGGCGATGGCAGACACCGATGCGCGGAACACGGAAGACCTCTACAGAGCATCCAACCGTCTGTTTGATGATGTGTTTCTGCGTGTCCTCAAGAAGCGTAGGCTTGTTCGAGAAGACCTCGATGTCTCCGATTTTGACGTGACATTCATCCGCAACAGCTTGAACAATCTGCTTGTGAAGACGCAAGCTGCGCTGAATATGAAACAGCTTGGATTCGCACCAGAATTGTCCTTCGCGAAGAGTGGATTGTCGAACGACCCCATCAGTGATGTTGAAACGTCTCAGAAGTATATCGACATGATGTGGGTATCTCCGAACACACGTGTGTTGGATGAGAACCGCGTTGAGACGGATAGCGTGGACGTAAACGGTGGAGGGACGAACGATGGCAACAGCGAAAACGCAAGTAGTCAATCGAACGTTAATGCCGTTTGACGAATTAAACGCTCTACGTCAATCACTTGTATACGGGCAGTACACCGATGACGACGGAAAGCGTCGGTATGTGGACACATACGCTGACCTGGAGGACGAGTTTGAGGACATATTAATTATGTCCTACATCCTTGGAAGCCGAGCGGCGGGTGAGATGCTTGGTATAGAGCCTCCGATGGACGCAAGCACTTTGGATAAGGTGATCAACAAGAAGGTTGCCGGAAAGACATGGCGCGAGCGTCTGCGGGAGCAGTTGGATAACGGTGGCACTGTTGAGGATATCATGAGAATAGCCGAGACAGAAAGTCACCGAGACACAAACGAAGCGATCTATGAGGTCGCAAAAGGCAGTGGCATCCAAAATCTCTACAAGACGTGGGAGACTATGGAGGATGACCGAGTGCGTGAGGCGCACGAGGAAATCCAAGGACAGACAGTTCCGTTTGAAGACGTGTTTGTCACATGGGATGGACACGAGGCACGATTCCCAGGCGACTTTGACACAGCGGAACTGAATGTCAACTGTCGTTGCTTTTTATCTGTAAGTTTGGCGCAAGCCACTTAATATATCGTTAGGGAAAACGTTAATCGCACACATGGTCACTGAAGACCTTAAAAGGCAAAGGAGAAGAAAATGAAAGCTGATGTAAGCAAGATTGAAGGGTATGAATCCATGTCCGCTGAGGACAAAGTGAAAGCATTGGAGAGTTTTGAGTTCCCAGAACCGACACCATCTTCTGATGACGGAGAGGTAAAGAGACTCCGCGAAGCACTGTCCAAGTCGAACAGCGAGGCCGCATCATGGAAAAGACAGCTTCACGACAAGATGTCTGACGATGAGCGGAAAGAGGCTGAACGAAAGGAACAAGCGCAGAAAGTCGAGGAAGAACTCGCTGCACTCCGTAGAGACAAGACAATCGCCTCGCTTGAAAAAGCGTACCTCGCGGCTGGTTATCCCGCAGAACTTGCGGCAGCGTCAGCCAAGGCACAGGCCGAGGGCGACACCGAAACTGTGCTGAAAAACCAAATGCAGTATCTTTCTGATACGAAGAAAACACTTGAATCTGCGGCTTTAAATAAACAACCCCCGCTGTCTGTCGGGAATCCTCCCGCTGGCAAGCCGCAGACCGCAGAGGACAACATTATCGCACAGGCGATGAAGTATGCGGGGTTGTAATACTTATTTAAAGGAGAATTGCAATCATGGCAAACACCATTCAGCTTGCCGAGAGATTCCTTCCGATTCTTGACGGCATTTACAAGAAAGCATCTCTGACCTCCCGTCTTGACGCTCTTGATGAGCGCACCCGTTTTGTTGGTGCAAACAAGATTCAAGTCTTCAAGACCGAGATGAGTGGATTCGGAAACTACTCTCGCGCAACTGGCTTCCCGAAGGGTGATGTAACCTCTGGTTGGGAAGACTACACTCTCGAATGCGACCGTGGTATCTCCCTCTTTGTTGATGCTATGGACGACGAAGAGACCATGGGTATGGCATTCGGCACTCTCCAGGGCGAGTTTGTTCGCACCAAGGAAGTCCCCGAAGTCGATGCATACCGCTTCGCAAAACTCGCTGGTACTACGGGCATCAGCACTGCTACCCCTGTTGACATTGTTGTCGGAACTACCGATTGCCCAGCACTCATCGATGCAGCTCAGATGCAGATGGCAGATGATGAAGTTCCCACTGAGGGCAATCTTCTGTATGTCTCCGAGAAGTTCTACGCTGGCATCAAGGGTAAAGTTACCCGCATTCTCGCAAATGAGAACAATGTGAACCGCGAAGTTGAAGTGTTCAACGACATGGAAGTCGTTCGCGTACCGAAAGGCCGCTTCAACACCGCTATCACTCTGAACGATGGCACAAACAACTTCGGCTTCACTGTCGGCGGTTATCCGATCAACTTCATGATTATCCACCCGTCCGCTGTGTTCTCCGTAGCAAAGCACCGCGAGCCGCGTCTCTTCGCTCCCGCTATCAACCAGGAGATGGATGCATGGAAGTTTGACCTCCGTCTGTATCACGACATCTTCGTGTATGACAACAAGGTGAAGGGCGTGTATCTGAACCGCGCCGCTACTGCCAACTCATAATCAGTATGGTGAAAGAAGTTGAAGGTGGGATTGTCATCGGCCTCGTCGCCGAGACTCCCACCGAGGGTAAAAAAGAGGAAGCCACCGCTCCAAAAAAGCGGGGTAAAAAATCGGCCGACGGCGATAAGTGATAATAAGGAGGTGGGCGAGTGAACTGTGCCGGAAAGTTGAAAAACTTGAAATCGATTCTGAAGATTGCTTCTGATGACACTTCGATGGACGATGATCTGTCCACCTATCTTGATATCGCTCGTGAAGAAATCACGAATTGGATGTACATCAACTATGCTGACAAGCCAGAGGAAGTTGAACTGCCGCGTAAATACGACGTTGTTCAAGTTCAAGCGGTGATTGTCGGATTGAATATGCAAGGCGGCGAGAACCAATTCAAACACACTGAAAACGGCATCTCCCGTGAGTGGCATTATACCGATATGCTTGAGTACATCCGAGCGCACGTCAATCAAATTCCAAGGTTCGGGTGATAATATGCGCGAGTTGGAAATCAATAAGCGATTGATTCACTACGCTCTGTTCCAGGGGTATACGGATGCTGTTGACTCAGACGGATATAAGACGGGGGAGAAGACGAAATCGTACTCCGACCCCGTTTCCCTCCGCATTAATGTGTCTCCCGCGAGAGGCAATGCGAACAGGGAAATGATCGGCATAGATTGTCAGTATTCCAGGACGCTGACAACAGCGGACTTGGATTGCCCCATCCAGGAAGACAGCATTCTGTGGATTGGAGTCCCAACTACCGAGCCGCACAACTACGTTGTAGTCCGCAAGGCAAACAGCCTCAACGACATTGTGTACGCAATACGGGAAGTGACCTTGAGTGGCTGACCATGTTATAGACATCGACCCGCACAACCCATTCAGTGTGATGAAAGCGAACCGATTGTACAAGCAATACCGCAAAGAGTTCGAAAACAAGGTAGACCAATTTCTTGAGGACTTGGCGAACCTTGGACGCGATACGCTTGACGCTTGCGGGTACACATCGAGTGGCGGAGAAATCACGGTGACGGTCGAACCACTTGAAGACGGGTACTGCATCAATGCGGCGGGCAAAGGCATCGTGATACTTGAGTTCGGCGCCGGCGATACGGTCGCCACGGGAAACAAGTACGCATCCATGATGCCGTTCCCTGTTGAGCCTGGCTCGTATTCCGCCACGCACGACCATCAGTATGAACTGACGGGTCGGTGGGTGTTTGGTGGTGTTGTGTACACACAGATAACACCGCGCAACGGTATGCAGACGGCATGGGAAACGGTGATGCAGAACTGGCGAGACATTGCAGAGAGGATATTCTCATGAAGATAACGCGAAACGCTGTATACAACTACATAGCTGATGCGGTATCGGCGGAACATCCGAATGCGTATGTAGCAAGCATCTACGAACCGATTCCCGATTCTCTGCCCGCTGTGTTCGTCCGTGAGATTGGCGACTTCCGCAATCGGGAGAACATGACGTTCGCGGGTGTGCAAGGTGTGCGGACAAGCACCTTCGAGATTCAAGTAGTCAGCGGACACACCAATGGCTCGATGTCTGAAGCCTACGCTCTCCTGGAAACTGCGCGACAGGCATTCTTCTCGCTACATTATAATGAAACAAATACTGTGATTGTCGAAGACGGGCAGAACGGAAACTACCGTCTGAGGGCATCATATCGGCGAGTTATCGGTGATGCCGATGAACTGCCAACATAAGGAGGACACACCATGAAATGTGTCTACTGTGGGAAAGAACTTCCCAAGGGCGCGACGCAGTGTCCGCACTGCTATGCCGAGGTCAAGGTAGAAGCGCCGAAGAAAACTTCTAAAGGAGAAAAGTGATATGGCGGGCGAAATTTCCAGTGCTGATATCAAAATCAAATACGCTGTAGAAGCAACAGCGGGTGTGCGTCCTACCTCTGGGTACAAAGAGAAAGCATCGGGCGCAACCCTCAACATTGCCGACTACGTGACGGGCATTTCTGGCCTCACCGCTGAGTTCGAGCAGTACGACGTGACTCCGCTGTCTGAGACTCGTAGACATCGTTTCGTAAAGGGTCTCCAGGGCAACGACGGTAACCTCTCTCTGAACTGCAACATCAACCCCGTGTCTCGTTCTGATTGGAACGCAATCGTCACTGAGTATGCCGCTTTGACGGGCGGCAAGGGTATGTGGTTCGAGTTCATCCTCCCGGGTGATACGCAATCAATGTACTTCCGTGGCGAACCCTGTGAGATGGGGTTCCCCGATGTTGAAGCCGCACAGGCTGTTCAGGGTGCTGTGCAGATTATCGAGAATGAGTGCGCTGGTTGGGCGGCAAATTCCACGACTTGATGACACTATAACGGGGCGGACAAACGCTCTGCCCCGACTTTTTTGAAGGAGCGTATGTATGGCGAAGAGTGACAGAACGAAGATTGAGTTTGATTACGACAACAAACATTATTGTCTCATGTACACTGCGAACAGCTTGAAGAAGTTGGAGCAGCGGCATGGCATCAAGTTCGCAAAGCTTGATGAGATGATATTCAGCGCCCCCGAAGTGCTGTTCCGTGGAGCATTCTATGCGAACCATCCAACCGAGAGTGACAGCAAGGTTCATGAAATCTACACGTCCTTGAAACGGTCGGCAGAAGATTCGGAGAAGGAGTTTGACGAAGACGGTCGAGAAGTTGATCAACTGACGCAGACCCTTGCCAGTATGCTTTCCGAAGCGGTGGACGAACTGATGGGACGCGGTGAAAAGGGAAACGTGAGTTGGAAGGTGACGTAACCGCACCGCCACTTTCCAATGTAGATATAGACGAGCAGAGTGAACAGAGTTTCAGTGACACGTTGGACAAACTGTGCGCTTACTACATGGCGATGGGTGTACCTTGTAGCGAGTTCTGGGACGGGGACTACACTCTGCTTAAATTTTATGTGCATAAGCACAAGATTGCGGTAGAGCAGAAAAACGAAGAGTTGTGGTTGCAAGGAGCGTATTTCTACGAAGCTATGGCGACGGCGCTTGCCAACGCTTTCAGCAAGCATAGCAACGCGAAATACCCGGAGAAACCGCATCGTCTCACTGAGTTATCAGAGGAAGAAAAGAAAATAGAGCAAGAGAAGATGGTTGAAAACTTCCGTGCTCAATTGATAGCTGCACGAGACCGTTTTGACGCGAAACATAAACGTGAACAAGGTGGTGAAGACCTTGGAAGTAGAAAACCTGGTATTTAACATCAAGCGAACAGGCGACGTTGCCGCTCGCGGTGTTGACAGGCTATCCAACTCACTCAAAAAGTTAAAAAGTTCTTCGGAGTCCTCCAACAAAGGTCTTGGAAAGGTTCTACACTCATTCGGGCGGATGGCGAAGATTATGCTTCTCCGCCAGGCAATCCGTGCCTTGATTAAGGCAATGGAAGAAGGTCTGAAAAGCGCATACGCATTCAACAGCATGGCTGGTGGCGAGATGTCCGCAGCGCTTGATAGCTTGAAATCTGCGGCGGTACAGACCACAGGTGCTTTGGGGTCTGCATTCGGTGAGATGATTGCGACGGTCGCTCCGATTCTCATCTCTCTGCTGAACCTCATCACCAAGGTCGCCAATGGATTCGCTCAGTTGATGGCAGTTCTCAGCGGACGTGGTACGTACACTAAGGCGATTGCGTCGTCTGAGAAATGGGCAAAGGCGACAGACAAGGGTTCTAAAGCTGCGAAAGAGTGGAAGAACCAAATCATGGGGTTCGATGTAATAAACCGCCTTGAAGAACCGACCGATACATCAAGTGGTAGTGGTGCTGATGCTCCATATGAGGGTGCATTTGAACTTGCCAAGGCTGAGAACGAATGGGCGAAACAGCTCCGTGAACTGACTCTCGATTGGTGGAACAGTTTAAACCTTGAGCCGTTGACACAGGCATGGGAGCGTCTGAAAACAGCAGTTATGGATTTTGTCAGCATTGTTGACGACGCTTTATATTGGGCATATACGAATGTTCTGTTGCCACTTGCGGGATGGGTGATTGAAGAAGCAGCACCCGCTGGAATCAATTTATTGGCATCTGCTTTTGAGTTCTTGAACCGAGTCCTTCGTTGGCTTCAACCATATGCGCTTTGGGTATGGGAAAATTGGTTAAAGCCACTTGCCAAATGGACGGGCGATAAAGTCGTCTCTGCTCTCAGAACGTTGGCCAAGGTGTTTGAAGACCTTACAGCATACATTGACACTTTGGAAGGATTAAGCTTCACAGAAGCGCTTCAGAAGATATTCGACGATGCCATCGCTTGGATTCAAAGTTATGATTGGGCGGGTGTCGGTGACAAAATCTATAACAGCGTCAAGGCTGTATGGACATTTGTCAAAGACAAAATAGTGAAGTTCTTCACTGAAGGCGGCGCAGCTACGCTCGTTGAAGACATTGGCAAAGCAATTGGAGCGGCTATTGAAGGTATCACCGAGATGATATTCAGTTATGTCTTCAATGTCATCCAAGATGTCGGAATGAAGTTGCAAGAGCCAACTGAAAACATTGGTAAAGATATCATGGACGCTCTACTGAAAGGCATTGAGTTCTTTGTGGATATCGGCAATTGGGTCTGGGATCATATTTGTCAACCATTTATCAATGGATTCAAAAAAGGATTCCGTATTGATACGCACTCTGGTGTTATGGAAGACATGGGCGCAGACATGATGAATGGTTTAGGGTATGGAATGGACACGCATTTCACACCAGTTCAGAACACTGCGAATGATATTAAGTCAACGATGCAAGGCATTATTCCAGACATTATTGATGTAGACAGGAACGTAGCTGGCTTGTATTCAGATGCGTACAAAGCGACTTTACAGTTGAACGAATTGGCGCGGGCGCAAGGTGTTTCTGCTCATTCAAGAACGTCTGCGACTTCAACACAAAGGTATGCAACAGGCGGTTTCCCAGACGTTGGCGAATTGTTTATTGCTCGTGAAGCGGGCGCAGAGTTGGTTGGTTCTATTGGTGGCAAAACTGCTGTGGCAAATAATGATCAGATTGTTAAAGGCATCAGCAATGGTGTGTATGATGCAGTACGGAGCGCAATGAACTCTGCAAATGTTGGGAACAATTCTGACCGTCCAATTGATATTTATCTCGATGGCAATGTGATTGCCCGTTCGACTACACGATATCAGCGGCAATACGCTCGTGCTGGGACAATGTAAGGGGTGAAGAAACATGACTTTAACAGTAAACAACGTTGATATCATCCCATACATTGCTCGCGGTGGAATTAAGTGGCAGAGATCAGATATTGACTCGCCAGACACAGGGCGCACACTTGACGGACTTATGCATCGTGGCAGAATCGCCACAAAGATTCGCATGGATATCACTTGCCGCCCATTGACAGCGAGTGAGTTGAGTATCGTTTTGAATGCCATATACCCAGAGTATGTGACGGTCAGATATGATGACCCAATGCAAGGTGCGGTCACGAAGATAATGTATTCTAATAACAATCCCGCTTCGTTCTTGATAATCCAAGAAGACGGGACAGAGATGTGGACAGACATCACATTCCCTCTGATAGAACAATAAGTATAGAGGTGGTTCAGTGAAAACAGCATCATCGATTTATAAAATTCTCAGAACTGCCAAGACTTCATGGTATGAATGGCAAGTCGTTCGTGGAACGACAACATACGGCCTTGACCGCATGAAAAGCTTGAGCGTTTCATCTATGCTGACAGGAACGAGCGGCATGGAAGTTGGAAATGCCAATGCTGCTGAGTGTCGAGTGACGCTGATTGAGGATTCAGCAAATTGGGAGCGCATGGCTCAGTTCTCACTGCAATTCCGTATTTGCAACGAGAGCGGTGTGAACAAGTCCGAATGGATAACGTTTGGCACTTACTACACCGATGTGCGTAGTGAAGATCATCAAGGCAATTTGTCTATCATCGCATATGATGCCATGATGAAGACAGAACGTTCGTGGGTTAGTAGTATTCCGAGTGCGTCTATGCCAACGGCATTTCCAATCACTGCACGAGCATGGGCGACGCTGATTCAGAACACCGGGTTGGTGACATTTGATGATATCACCACGCTTGATGATACGGTTGCTTTTGTTGGGTTAAATACTTCCACGACTATCCGTGATGTACTGAGGTCAATTGCGGCAGTTCACGGTGGA
>ODAI013321662.1_pt1 | contig 18531 bp, 14 predicted proteins | sample 1539321 | NCBI WGS metagenome assembly ODAI01 (sample SAMN02144231, study PRJEB22623) | gut metagenome | biome: sheep rumen | host: Ovis aries | place: New Zealand
CCATCACGATCATGACGATCATGACCGTGCCAGCCGCCAAGCCGTCCAAGCCGTCGGTGAGGTTAACCGCATTGCACATGCCCACGAGGAGGATGTCGATGATGATCAGGTACAACCATGGGATGCTGACGCCGCCCGCAATGGGGATAACGGTCGTGAGCACTCCCAAATCCAACGTGCAGACGAAAGGAATGGAGACCGTCGGCTCGATGTCGAGCCAGTTCACGCACACGATGATGAACACCGTCGCGATCGCGAACTGGCCGATGAGCTTACCGGTCGGCGTGAGGCCGAGCGAGCGCTCGTGGATGACCTTCGAGGCGTCGTCGAACAAACCGAGCGCGCCCGTGAGCACGATCGCAGCCGTGAGCGTGAACGCCTCGGTCGTGAAGTAGCCGACGATGAGCAGCGTTACCACGACGGCTATGAGCATCATGAGGCCGCCCATCGTGGGCGTGCCCTGTTTTACCAGATGGGTCTCGGGACCGTCGTCGCGCACGTTCTGCCCGATGTGGCTCGATTTCAGGAACTTGATCCACGGCGGCATGAGGATCATCGTGATGACGATGGCTACGAACACCGACAGGAACACGAGGAACGTCGGATACCTGGAAAACATAATCGAGAGCATGTCAGCCCACCAAACCTTTTACGATGCGATCGAGCCCGATGGAATGCGATGCCTTCGCGAGCACCGCATCGCCCGACTCGAGTCGTGGAGCAATGAGCGCGAGCGCCTGCTCGGCGTCGTCGCACGTTGAGATCTTCTTGGGGTCGAGGCCCGCCTCGCGCGCGGCGCGCGCCATATGGCGGGACAGTTCGCCCACGCACACGAGCCGGTCGAGGTCCGCGTTCGCGGCCATGACACCGACGCGCTCGTGGCATTCCCGGGCAAAATCGCCGAGTTCGAGCATGTCGCCGAGCACCGCGATCCGCCTGCCCTCGACGCTCATGGACTTGAACGTGTTGAGCGACGCCTGCATGGAATCGGGGCTCGCGTTGTAAGAATCGTCGAACACGGTGACGCCCTCTTTCGTGAGGGTGATCTGCTGGCGGCCCTGCTCCGGCAAGGCGGCGGCCAAAGCGTCGCGCACCTGTTCGAGCGTCATCCCGCTCGCGAAGCCGACAGCGGCGGCGGCGCATGCGTTCGTCACATTGTGCGCACCGCGAAGCTCGAGCTTGCAGGCGATTTGACCGGAAAGAGCGCCTTCGGCAGACGCGACGGGAACATCATGCGCGTTCAGGGTGAACGCGGGCCTTCCCTCGGAGTCGAACACGACGTCGGTTGCCCAGACGGCGGGCCCTCCCTCTTGCAGGGCATGCCTGTCGCCCGAACCGTCGTAGAAGACCGCCGTCACGCCGCGTTCGTCGAGTTTCGCGTAATCGCAGATCCAGGCGGCGTAATCGTCGGAAGCGTTCACGAACGCCAAGCCCGTTCCACAGGGAAGCGCCTCGAACAGCTCCGCCTTGGCGCACGCGATGTTGTCGCGGCTCCCGAGCAGCTCGATGTGGCTTTCGCCGACATTGGTGACGATGCCCCAATCGGGCTTCGCGATCTGGCAAAGCTCGGCGATCTGCCCTTTGCCGCGCATGCCCATCTCGACGACGACGGCATCAGTGTCTGCATCGGCCGCGAGCAGCGTGTTGGGCACGCCGAGCTCGTTGTTCTGGTTCGCGAGCGTGGCGACGACGGAGCGGCTATGCGACAGGACGTCGCGCACGAGGTTCTTCGTCGAGGTCTTCCCCACCGAGCCCGTGAGCCCGATGACGGTCCCCGCAAGCTTTTCGCGCCAGCGCCCCGACAATGCCGTGAACGCGGCGGCGGTGTCCGCGACCACGACGAGCGGAACGCTCGAGTCGACTTCCCGCGAAACGAGGGCGCATGCGGCCCCTGCTTTCGCAGCCGCCTCGATGAAATCGTGACCGTCGACCCGCTCGCCTGGAAGCGCTACGTACATGCAGCCTTTTCCGACGGTGCGCGAGTCCCAGCTCACGCCCTCGACGAAGCGAGAACGGCAACTTGACGCCGGGGCGTCTGCAGGCAGGACGATCCGGCCCGAGCACGCCGCGGCGATTTCCTCAATAGTCAAATGCATAGAACGACCTTACGCGAAGCGGCGCTCGAGCTCTTCGGCCGCAACTTCGCGGTCGTCGAAATGACGCACTTCGGAACCGATGATCTGGTAGTTTTCGTGGCCCTTGCCCGCGACGAGGACCGAATCGCCCGGCTGCGCGACCTCGATGGCACGCGCGATGGCCTCGCGGCGGTCGGGAACGACCTCGAAGCGGCCCTTTCCCTCGCCCATGCCCGACACGATGTCCTCGATGATGGCGCCCGGCTCTTCCGTGCGCGGGTTGTCCGAGGTCACGATTGCATAATCCCCCTCGAGCGCCACGCTTCCCATGATGGAGCGCTTCGTGGCGTCGCGGTCGCCTCCGCAGCCGAACACGACGATGGTGCGCCCTTGCGTGAGCGCCTTGATGGAGGCGACCGCCTTGCGCAGCGCATCGGGCGTATGGGCGTAGTCGACGAACACGGACACGCCGCCGTCCGCCGGGGCCTTGACGCGCTCGAGACGGCCGGGGACCTGCGGCGCGTCGGAGAGCGCCTGGACGATCGTGTCCTGGGGGATGCCGAGCGCGAGCCCGATGCCGAACGCGCACATGATGTTCTCGACGTTGAAACGCCCGACGAGCGGGTAGTCGAACGCGACGCGGCGGCCGCGGACCTCGAGCTCGACCGACGTGTGCGTCGGCGCGTAGTCGACGGAGACGGGATGGATTTGGGCCGTCGTGTCGAAGCCGGTCGTAATGACCCAGTCGTCAGCGGCCGAGCAACGGCGCAGCAGCTCCTTGCCGTACTTGTCGTCGATGCAGATGACGCGCTTGGCAGGATAGTCTTTCGAGAACAGCAGCGCTTTCGCCTCGAAGTAGGCCTCGAACGTGTGATGGTAATCCAGGTGGTCTTGGGTCAGGTTCGAGAACGCCGTGACGGCGAACGTCGTGTGCCAGGTGCGCAGCAAGTCCAACGCATGCGAAGAGACCTCCATCGACACGACGTCGCAGTCGGCGTCGCGCATGCGCGCGAGCGTCTGCTGCAGGTCGGGCGATTCGGGCGTGGTGTGCGAGGCCTTCTCGTGCTTGCCGGCGATCTCGATGCCGACCGTGCCGATGACGCCCGTGCGCTTGTGCGCCGCGCGGGCGATTTGGTCGACGAGGTAGGTCGTGGTGGTCTTGCCGTTCGTGCCCGTGACGCCCACCAGCGCGAACTCCTTGGACGGATGCCCGTAGAACTGCGCCGCGACGTGCGCCATCGCCTTGCGCGAATCGTTGACGACGACCTCTGTCACGTCCGTCGCGTCCGCGAGGTAGACCTTGCGCTCGACGACGATGAACTTCGCGCCCCTGTCTATCGCGTCCTGCGCGAAAGAGTGGCCGTCGACCTTCAGGCCGACGATGCAGAAGAACATGTCGCCCGGCTTCACGGCATCGCTGCGGTAGGCAAGTCCGTTCACTTCCTCATCGGCATTTCCGATAATCGTGCATTCAAGCCCTTCGAACAGCTTGCGACAGGTCGTCATTGGATTTCGCCTCACTCGGGTGTGATGTTGTATCTGTTAATAGCATCAAGCATTATATCGTGAAAGATGAACGTGACAGGACGGTCGCCCGAGACCTCGTCTCCGCCCACAAAACATACGAACGGACTGTTCGAATTCAATATGAAACCGGTGAAGGCGAGGTTGTACGCGTCGAGCTTGTAGCCGCCGTTCACCTCATCGTAGATCTCGGCGGTCGACGTCTTGCCCGCCACATCGTAGCCCTCGATGGCGGCCTCGATGCCGGTTCCGTCGTCCTTCGTGACCGACGTGAGCATGTCGAGCATGGTGTCGATCGCCTTCTGGTCCTCGATGATCTGATGGGTCTCGTAGGTCGGCGTCTCGTTGGTCTGGGGCTTGCGCACCAGGAAATGAGGCGTCACCTCGACGCCCTCGTTGATGAGCGCTCCGTAGAACCCGAGAATCTGCATCGCGTTCATGGAAATGCCCTGGCCAAACGTCACGTTGTAGCCTTGCACGCGCGACCAGTAGTCGAAATCGAGCAGGTAGCCGAGCTGCTCGCCGGGGTAATCGATGCCCGTGAGCTGATTGAAACGGTAACGTAGGATGGCATCGTAGAACTCGGAGAACCCGAGGTTCTGCTCGACCGACAGCGAAATGCCGACGTTCGACGAGTACTTTATGATGTCGCGTAACGTGTACACGGTGTCGGCGCGCTCGTGCGCGTCGCTGATCACGTAACCGTCGGCCTCGATGACAGCCGGGCAATCGACCTTGGTGTCGGGCGTCATCGTGCCCTTCTCGAGGATGGCCGTCGCCGAAACGGTCTTGAAGATGGAACCGGGCTCGAACAGGCTCGTCGCGACACGCAGCTGCATGGAGCCCTCGGGCACGACCGAGCGGTCGGCCGGATTGAAGAACGGAGTCGAGGCGGCCGCGTAGATCTCGCCGTTCGTAGCGTCCATGACCACGGCGCTGCCGCGCTTGTTGCCGATCATGTCCATGCCGTTCTTCAGGCACGATTCGAGCACCTCTTGGAACTCTATGTCGATCGAGATGACGATGTCCTGGCCTTCGACCTCGCGCTTCGAGACGTGCACGCCACCGGGAATCGGCGTGCCGTCGGCACCGACCTCGGCTTCGTAATATCCCTCGGTTCCCGAGAGGATCGTGTTGTAGTACATCTCCAAGCCGCAGATGCCCTCGTAGTACTCGCGGTTGTTCTCCTCGTCGACCGCGACGCTGCACGCGCCGATGACCTGCCCGCCCGTCTGGCCGTAGGGGTATTCGCGGCGCGTGTCCTCGATGAAGTAGATGCCGGGCAGCTCGAGCTCGCGGAGCTTGTCGGCCAGCTCGACGCTCACCTTGCGCTTCACGAACGAGAACGTCGCGGACTTGCCCTGGCTCACGCTGTCGATGTAGTCCGACGGCGTGCCGCCAAGCACCTCGGCGATGGCGCGCGCCGTCGAGCCGGGCTCCGTGATCTCGGACGGGTTCGCATAGACCGTCATGGCGTCGACGCTGATGGCGAGGATGTGGCCGTTGCGGTCGTAGATGGTGCCGCGGCGCGGCTCGACGTAGAAGCCGACCGTGCGCGACGCCTCCGCGTTTGCCGAGTATTCCGCCGCGACGATAACCTGGAGGTAGATGAGGCGCCCGAGGAACATGAGCGCCATGATGATGAAGAACACGATGACGACGAACACGCGGTTGCTCCCCCGCGAGACGAAGCGGTCCGCGAGCGACGACGCTCCGGATGCGGGGGCGGATTGCGACGAGGACGTCTGGGACCGGGACGTCGAGCCGCGCTCGCCGCGCGAACGACGCGGCTCACGAGGCGCGCGTGCCATGGTTACTCCTGGCTACCGACGAGGTTCTTCACGGTGTCGGAAAACGACAGCGTGCCGTCGGCGTCGATGGCGACCACGTCATGCGGCAAGGCGATCGAGCCGACTGCGTAAGGCTCGTACATGCCCATGCGCTTGACAGCCGCATTAATTGCCGTCGGGCTGGTGAGCGCGCTCTGCTCCATCTCGAGGCTCGTGCCCGCCGTGCGGGCCTCTGCGACCTGGACGGACAGCGTGTCAGCCTCGATCATGGTGTTGACCGTCGCGTTCATGAGCGCGATGCGCGCGAACGACAGGATGGCCACGACCACGATGATGACCGCGGCGGAAATCGCCACGGCGACGAGCGGGCTCGATGACGGAGCTGCCTGGGCGCCGCCGCGCACGGCATGCACGTCGGGGCGCTGGGCGCGCTCGACGCGTTCCGGCTCGTACAGCGGAAACGCATCCAGACGATATGCGGGCTGGGCGTATGCCAATGCCGTTTCCTCCATCGATTCAGCTACGTTTAACGGCTATCTACAATTTCTGCGCCACGCGGAGCTTCGCGCTCCGGGCGCGCGGGTTTCTTTCAATCTCCTCACGCGACGGCACTATGGGCTTGCGCGTGACAACCTCGAGTACCGGCTTTTTCCCACAGGCGCAAACGGGGAAATCTGGCGGGCAGGTGCATCGGTTGGCACCTGCCGCCATCGTCTCCTTCACGATTCGGTCTTCCAGCGAGTGGTACGAGATGACCACCAACCTTCCACCCGGATTGAGCCAGCGGACCGCTGCGTCGAGGCCACGCCTGAGCACGGCCAGCTCCGAGTTGACTTCAATGCGAATGGCCTGGAACGTCCGTTTCGCCGGATGCCCGCCCGCGCGACGTGCGCTGGCGGGAATTGCCGCTTTGATCACTTCGACCAGCTCGCCGCTCGTCTCGAACGGCTTGTCCTCGCGGCGCCTCACGATGAAGTCCGCGATACGGCTGGCCCATTTCTCGTCCGAGTACATACGGATGATCCGAGTGAGGTCTGCTGCGTTGTAGGTGTTGATGACCTCTGCTGCGGTTAGGGTTTGTTTACCCGGATCCATCCGCATATCAAGGGGTGCCGTCTCCTCTTTGAAGGAGAAGCCACGAGATAGCGTGTCTATTTGAGGCGACGAAACTCCCAGGTCGAAGAGGAACGCATCGACTCCGGGGATTTCGGCGCTCAAAAGCAGCTCATCCATATCCCCGAAGTTGCCATGCAGTAGTTCGATATGGGGGCGCTGCTCTTCGGGTATGGTGTTTAAGCGTTCGGACGCCGCCGCGTGCGCTGCGTCGTCCTGGTCGATTCCGATGAGCACGCCCTCGGGTGCAAGTTGCCTGGCAACTTCGAGGGAATGTCCCGCCCCGCCGAGTGTTGCGTCCACGAACGTGTGCTGCGGTTGTAGTTTCAATTGTTCGAGGCACTCGGCGAGCAAGACCGGGATATGCCGATATTCGTTTGTCATGGTACCCATGCCGTTGCTCGAGCCCCGCCCGCTTAGCTCAGAAGGCTCGAGAGGTCGATGCCCTCTTCTGCCGCGCTGCGAGTCTCTTCGCTCCAGACCTCGAAGTAGCCCGTGTTGCCGACGATGACGACGTCCCTGCCGATGCCCGCCTTCTCGCGGAGCTCAGCCGGCAGAAGGATCCGGCCAGCCGAGTCGACCTGTACGTCGAAAGCCTGGCCCTTCAACAAGCTCTTGAACATCAAGTGCTCGCGGTTCGTGGAGTTGTATCCACCGAACTTGTCGATGAATATGCCGTCCACCCACGCGTTGAAGTTGTCCTGGCCGTCGAAAACCAGCAGGTAATCGCCAGGTAGCGAACGTGCAACTACGAGGTCGTCCGACAGAACCTTGCGAAACTTGGCAGGAAGGGACACGCGGCCTTTTGCATCGGTCTTGAAGCGATACGTGCCGTTGAGATCAACGGTTTTCCTCGCTTCTTCCATGACTTCCTCTCGCCTGTTTCGACACGTTTCCATCGAACGCTTGACATTCTATCCCACTTTGCCACACATAACAACACACTTTTCCATTTTTTCGAGCCCACTTCCCACATAGTGGGGTTGATTTAGCGGTTTGCACGAGAAGTGCCTACAAGATGTTGAGGGGGTCGAAGTGGGATATACAACGCCCGCATGGAAGCTTGTGGGCGATATGTGGACGCAGGCATGGGTGCAAGCGGCGGCACCCACGCGCAGGGTGCGTGACGCGTGGGCGCGGGCGGCGCGGCGGCGGGCGGGGGGGTGCGGGGGCGCGGGGCACAATATGAGAGTTAGCCTAGGCTAAACCCTGCAAAACGCACACGCAACTGGAATATGCGTGCACGGGGGACGCCGGTTGCACGTATTTTCCAGTTGTGGGTGCAAATCCCGCAAGTTAGCCTCGTGCAACCAGGCATTTCGCACACACAACTGGAATATGCGTGCAAAGTCGGAAGCGATCGCACGTATTTTCCAGTTGCGTGTGCGTTTTGCAGGGTTTAGACACGGTTAACTCTTAAGGTCCGTCCGACGCCGCAAGTGTGCGGCCTGCGATTGCGGACTCCCGTGCCCTCGGATTGCGATCTCGAGCAGATGCGGCCTCACCAACGTGAGGCCTACCGACGACCAGGAGCATCGGCAAACTTGGCACGCGGATGGGCGCTCAGGTACTCTTCCTGGATATGCGTGCGATCGACATGCGTGTAGATCTGCGTCGTCGAGATATCCGAATGCCCAAGGATTTCCTGAATTACGCGCAAGTCGGCGCCACCGGCCAGCATGTGGGTCGCGAACGAATGCCGCAACGTATGCGGGTGAAGGTCGTCGACCCCGATAGCCGCACCTGCTTTCGCCACGATCTTGTGTATCGACTGGCGCGTCAGGCGCCCGCCGCGTGCGTTCAGGAACACGGCCGACGTCGCCTTCCCCTGCGGCCTCGCCAATTCAGGGCGACCTTCGTTCAGGTACTTCACCAGCGCTTCGAGCGCACATCCGCCGATGGGCGCTATGCGTTCCTTGCTCCCTTTGCCGATCACGCGAAGATAGCCTTCGGACAAAGCGCAGTCGAGCATATCGAGCCCCGCGCACTCGCTCACGCGCAAGCCGCACCCGTAGAGCACTTCGAGCATTGCTTTGTTCCGCAGCGAAATCGGGTCGTCTCCCACCATCGAATCGAGCAGCCTGTTCGCCTGGTCGATGCTCAGGACGTCGGGCAGCTTCGAGGGGGGCTTTGGCAACTTCACCGTCGACGTGGGGTTTTTCTCGGTAAAGCCCTCGCGCACGCAGAATCGGTGAAAGCCCTTGAGAACCGAGATGTGCCTATCGACGCTGGTGACCGCATATCCCCGGTCATGCAAGTCCGACTCGTACCCGACAATCGTCTCGCGCTCGACGCGCTCGAGCTCGCTGACGCCCGCCTCGTCGAGAAACGACCGATAGTCCGCCAAGTCACCCGAATACGCCTCGATGGTAAGGGGCGACGAGCCGCGCTCGACGCGCAGGTACGACAAGTACTCGTCTATGGCAAGATCGATGTTCATGACCTCATTCTACCCCGCGCCACCGCCCCGCGCACCCGCGCCGCCGCTCCCGCAAGCCGGGCCCACACCGCAGGCGGGCCCGACGCGACGCCGCCGCCCTCGCCAAGTCGTGATGTATCGGAGTTTTAACGCCATGGATAAGTTATCGCCCATCGGGTGGGCTATAATCACTTAGTTCCCGAGTGCGAAACGAGGTTTCATGTTCAGGCGTATTGGTTTCGATAACGAAAAGTACATCGAGCTGCAGACGGCCCGCATCCGCGACCGCATCGACACGTTCGGAGGCAAGCTCTACCTCGAGTTCGGGGGCAAGCTGTTCGACGATTACCACGCAGCCCGCGTACTGCCGGGCTTCGAACCCGACACGAAGCTCCGCATGCTGAAGAGCATGGTCGACGAAATCGAGATCATCCTCGTCATCAACGCGAACCACATCGAGCATTCGAAGGTCCGCGGCGACCTGGGCATCACCTACGACGAGGACCTGCTGCGCCTCATGGACGTGTTCAAGGGCCTCGGCTTCTACGTCGGCAGCGTCTGCATCACGCAATACCGCAACCAGCCCGACGCCGACGCGTTCCGCCAGCGCCTTGAAGCTCTCGGCGTGAAAAGCTACCTGCATTACCCCATCGAGGGTTACCCCTACGACATCGACCACATCGTCAGCGAAGAGGGCTACGGCAAGAACGAGTTCATCGAAACCACGCGCCCGCTCGTCGTGGTCACCGCCCCCGGCCCCGGCTCGGGAAAGATGGCGACGTGCCTCTCGCAGCTCTACCAGGAGCATCAGCGCGGGATCAGCGCCGGCTACGCCAAGTTCGAAACGTTCCCCATCTGGAACCTTGCGCTCGACCACCCCGTGAACATCGCCTACGAGGCCGCCACGCTCGACCTTTCCGACGTGAACGCCATCGACCCGTTCCATCTCGAGGCCTATGGGGAGACAACCGTCAACTACAACCGCGACATCGAGATTTTCCCCGTGCTGAAGGCCATGCTCGAGGGGATCCTCGGCGAGAGCCCCTACAAATCCCCGACGGACATGGGCGTGAACATGGCAGGCCTGGCCATCTGCAACGACGAGGCTTGCCGCGACGCCGCTAACCGCGAGATCGTGCGGCGGTACTTCCAGACCGCGACGGAAGCCAAGCGCACCGGCGTCGGCGACGAGCTCGTCGACAAGGCAGAGATGCTGATGAAGAAAGCAGGCGTCGACGCCAACCTCTCGCCCGCGCGCGCGGCCGCCTTGGCGAAGGCGGAGCAATCGGGTGGACCTGCGGGCGCCATGGAACTTCCCGACGGACGCGTCATCACGGGCAAGACGTCCACGCTTCTCGGCGCCGCCTCGTCCGTGCTGCTGAACGCCCTGAAAGCTCAAGCCGGGATCGACGACGAGCTCTACATCATCGCCGACGCCGCACTCGAGCCCATCTGCAACCTGCGCACCGAGCAGCTCGGCCACACGAACCCGCGCCTGCATCCGCGCGAGATGCTCATCGCGCTTTCGACGAGTTCGCTCACGAGCCCCATGGCCTCGAAGGCCATCAAGGCGGCCAGCGACCTGCGTGGCAGCGATGCGTACTTCTCGATTATCATCCCGTCGGACGACGAGCAGCTTTACCGCTCGCTCGGCATCAACGTATGCTGCGAGCCGCGCTACGAACAGCACCGCTACTACCAGGGATAATACGGTGATACAGGGGCGCGGGCACAATGCATCATCGGCCCGCGCCCAAGTTTGCAAAACCGTATGATGACCTTGTCAATGATACATTGTACCTATCCCTCTGTATCGCCGAGGAAGAGCAAGCATGAATAACGACCTGAACATCGCCGAGAAACTGCAACCTGTAGTAATCGGAGGCGACATTCTCGCGTACAGTTGGGTGCGCGAGCTACATCGCGCGTATGGAATCACGCGCACGATCGTCCTTGCGACGCAAGACATCAAGATGCTTTCGAGCAGCTCGTTCACTGATTACCGCCTCATCGACGGGCTCTACGAGGGCGAACGCGCCTACGAGGCGCTCGAGGCCATCGCCGCCGAAGAGCGTGCGGCAGACCCCGAACGCATCCTGCTCGTGCTCGGATGCGACGACGTGCACGCGCGAATCCTCTCACGCGGGAAGAAACGGCTCGAAGAAGCTGGATACGTCGTTCCCTACATCGATTTCGACCTGCTCGACGAAATCACTCAGAAGCGCCGTTTCTACGAGCTGTGCGAAGAGCTCGACATCCCGTTCCCGAAAACATGGTACTTCGACTGCGGAAGTGGCCCCGACACGCTTCCCGCCGACGAGTTCGACTACCCGCTCATCGCCAAGCCGTCCAACTCGGCGAAATTCCAAGCGGCCACCATCGAGGCGAAGCGCAAGATCTACGAGATCGAATCTGCCGAGGAGTTGCAGCAAGTCTGGCGCTCCATCCGCACGAGCGACTACGATGCGGAACTCGTCATCCAGGATTTCATCCCGGGCGACGACGACGCCATTCGAACGCTCACGACGTTCTCGGATGCGAGCGGCGACGTTCGCGTCGTGTCGGGCGGCGTCGTGGTCTTGCAGGACCATGACCCCACGGCGCTCGGCAACCCGCTCGCGATTCTCGGCGAACGCGAGCCGGAAATCATCGAATGCGCGAAACGCTTCCTTGCGCGAATCGGCTACCGCGGATTCGCCAACTTCGACATAAAGTTCGACGCACGCGACGGCAGCTTCCGCTTTTTCGAGGTGAACACGCGCGCCGGCCGAAACACGTACTACATGAGCCTCGGAGGCGTGAATTTCGCCAGCTTGGTCGTCGACGAGTTCGTGTGCGGTCGCCTCATCGAGTACCGCGAAGCCTATCGGCCGTTTTTGTACTGCTGCGTCCCCGAATACGTGCTGCGCAGGAGCGTCGGCAACATCGACCGCCTCGCCGAGGCGCTCGCCTGCATCGAGTTCACCGACGAGCCGTACCCGCTCCACTACCCCGCCGACTCCCCCATGCACAACGCATGGGCCGAGATCATGCGCGTGAACCAGATTCGCAAGTTCAAGAAGTTCTACTGGGACACGGGCGGAAAGCAGCTGAAATAACCACGTTGCCGCTCGCGAAAGGCGCGAGCCGGCATGCCGGCAAAAGGAATTAAAAGGAAAGGCCCCGTTTCGGGGCCTTTCGCATCTGCTGCATATTGGGGGGCTTCTTGCATGCTTGCGCGCCTCCCGTACGCTTGCGCGCTTCCTACATGAACTGGAGCGCGTGGGTGAAACCTGACCAGGACAGCGGGTCGGTGTCGCGCACGACGGCGCCGAACGTCGGCGCGTGCACGTACGGCTCGCCGCCGTAACCAACCGCGATGCCGACGTGGCCGTAGCGGTACAGCACGTCGCCCGGACGCGCCTCGGACACGGGCACTCGGTTCGCCGCAGTTGCGAACAGCGATTCGGTATAGTGCGGAACATCGATGCCGACCTGCGCATAGGCCCATTTGACCAGGCCCGAGCAGTCGAACGAATCGGGACCCTCGGCACCCCACACGTACGGGCAGCCCTTGCGGGACAACGCGTAGTCGACGACGGAACTGTAGTCGCCGACGGGCGCGCCGGACGTGTAGGCGGTCGGCGCCGTGTAGACGGGGGTGCTGACCACGGCACCGCCGTCGCCGCCGTCTTCGACAGCGCCCTCGCCGGCCGCAGCCGCAGCCGCAGCTGCCTCGGCCGCCTGGCGCGCGGCGGCTTCCGCCGCTGCCGCCTCGGCAGCACGACGCGCAGCCTCGGCCTGCTCCTGTTCCAACAGGACGCGGGCTTCCTCTTCCAGGTTGTTCATGAGCTCGGTCGCCTCGGCGACGCGCGCCGATGCCTCGTTGCGCGCCAGCTCGGCGTCAGCGCGGGCGGCGTCGGCCGCATCGGCCTTCTCCTGCGCGATCTGCTCTTGGCGCTCGTATTCGGCCTTCGCAGCCTCGAGTTCCTCGCGCAGCTCGCGCGCCTCGTCGATGAGGCGTGCGTCCTCGTCGTTGATGGTGCCGAGCAGGCCCCAGTTCGTGGTGAACTCCTCGAACGACGTAGCGCCGAGCACGAAATCGAGGAAGCCGCTCGGGCCCGTGCGGTACATGCTGCGCACGCGGTCGCCGAGGCGATCCTGGATTTCCTCGATGCGGGCGGTCGTCTCGTCAATCTTGACTTGTTCGGCTTCCATGGCCTCGTGAGCGGCATCGCGCTCTGCTATGGCCGCATCGACGGCCTCGAGGGCCGCATAGTAACGATCGGCGCACAGCTCGAGGTCCGCCTGGAGCGATACGAGCTGATCGCGCACGGCGTCAGCCTCGGCCTGCTTCTCGGCAGCCGTGACGGCAAATGCATGAGACGGGTTGATGCTGAGCATGCCACTGGCAAATGCCGTTCCGAGCGTGGCAGCTGCGAACACGAACGCTCGTCTGCTTGGTTCGTTTACATGTTCGCTCATTAGAAAGCCTCCTGATCGAACATTGTGGTGCGTTTAGACGATGAACGTATTATAGACCTGTAGCGGCTCCGTTCCGCTTTTCGGGCGCCCTCCCACATAATTTGGACGCGACCGATTCATAACCCCAGTTAAAGAGCCTACGCATTCTCGCATAACATATGGAATCGATGGAATCGCGCCCTATTCCGCGTCGAAGAACGTGCGCGATGCCTGCTTGTAGAAGCTGTCCGCCTGGCAACGGAGGACGGTGACGGGACGCTCGGCGACCTCGACCGTCACATTCGAAATCGCCGACGAAAGCTCGATCGCATCGCCGTCGACAAACAGGCTCACTTCGCTATCCCCGCCCTCTTTTTCCGTGAGGTTCACCTCGACGATGTCGTTTCTCTCCGTCACGATCGCACGTGAATTGAGCGTATGCGGCGCCAACGGCACGACGATCATGCCGCGATAGCCCGGTCCCACGAGCGGCCCTCCGGCCGACAGCGCATACGCTGTCGAACCGGTCGCCGTCGAGACGATCAGGCCGTCGCCGCGCATTCGAGCGATGTGGTCGCCGGCGACGCTGTACGAGAAGTCGACGATGCGGCCGAGCGCGCCGCGCGCGACCGCGACCTCGTTCATGGCGAAGAACTCACGCGGATGAACTATTCCCTGCGCTTCGTCGAGCGCATCGTTTTGGCACTCGAACTTCACATGCAAGCTCATACGCTGCTCGCGCACGACGTCGTCGGACAGGATATCCGCCAGAAGCGGGATGACGCCCGCAGTGGCAGTGTTCGTGAGGAAGCCCAGATGGCCGAAGTTTATGCCGGTAATGGGCGCGTCGAGCATGGCCGCAAGCCGCGTCGAATGCAGGAGCGTGCCATCGCCCCCCAGCGTGACGATGAGGTCGATCCCTTTTCCGAGGTCGGCATGCACCAAAGCGACGGATTCGCCGCTGTACACGAACGCGCTGTCGGGAAGCTCGGACACGTCGATCTCGACATGCTCGATGCCCTGCATGTCGCAAAATGTGATGATCTGGAACAAGGCGTCGACGGTTTGCGCGTTCCGCCGGTTCGCTATAAGAAGAATCCTCACGTCATCCCCCTGTTTCGGGTCATTGCATGAATTCGCGCCTGCGAAGTGTAAATTACATCATTATAAACAGGTTGGCTAGATTGCGGATAGGACAGAACTCTTGAGCGATTTGAACGAAAGCACCGGAACCGGTGAGATTGCGGACGGCGCCGAGGGCGCCGTTGACGAAGGGAAGCAGAACCCCTCGGTCGCGCGCTCGACGGCGCTCATGTCCGTCGCGACCCTGTTCTCGCGTGCAACCGGCCTTATCCGCACATGGGCGATGGCCTTTGCGCTCGGCAACTCGCTCATCACCTCGTCGTACCAAGTCGCCAACAACATGCCCAACGTCATCTACGAGCTCGTTGCCGGCGGACTGCTCGCCGCGGCGTTTCTGCCCGTCTACATGCTCGAGAAGGAGCGCGGCGGCGAGAAGAGCGGCAACGAGTTCGCAAACAACCTGCTCAACATCACCATCGTGGTGCTCGGCATCTTGTCGATCCTCGCGACCGTGTTCGCTCCGCAGGTCATCGCGACGCAGACGTTCACTGTGAGCGAAGACGCCGAAGTGTACCAACGCGCGGTCGCCTTTTTCCGCATATTCGCCGTGCAGATAGTGTTCTACGGCATCGGCGGAATCGTGACGGGCATCCTGAACGCGAATCGCGTGTACTTCCTGCCGTCCATGGCCCCTGCCATCAACAACGTGATCGTCACGATTTCGTTCTTCCTCTACATCCCGCTGTCACATGCCAACTACGAGCTCGCCGTGACCGTGCTCGCCATCGGCACGACGCTCGGCGTGGCGGCGCAGTTCCTCATACAGATTCCCGCCCTCGCGAAGCTCGGTTTCAAATACCGTCCGCACATCAACCTCAAGGACCCCGCGCTTATCGAGGCGCTCAAGATCGCCGCCCCCACCCTGCTCTACATCGTGGGAACGATGGTTGCGTTTTCGTGCCGCAACGCGTTCTCGCTTCAGGCGGGTGACAACGGCCCCTCGACGCTCATCTACGCATGGACTTGGTACCAGCTGCCGTACGGCGTTATCGCGGTATCGCTCTCGCGCGCCCTGTTCACCGAAATGGGCGAAGCGGTGGCAAAGGAAGACTGGAGCGGCATGCGCTCGCTCGTGCACACGGGTTATTCCGCGACGCTGCTGCTCATCATCCCCCTCGCGGGCATCATGATCTCGCTCGGCATACCGCTCATGCAGCTGTTCCAGGCAGGCGCGTTCGGGGGAGACGACGTGCTGTACGTTGCGAGCATGCTTGCCGCCTGGCTTGTGAGCTTGCCTTTCTACGCAATCGTCATGCTGCTGTACAATATCTACGCCAGCATGCGGAAATTCTTCCGCTTCGCGCTCGTCAGCACGGCCATGGTAGCCGTCCAGTGCCTGCTGTACTACGTGCTGAGCTCGCCTGCCGTCCTCGGCCTCGTGGGCGTGCCGATCTCGGACCTGGTCTATTACGGCGTCTGCTGCCTCATCCTGACCATCATGCTTCGCAAGATGATCGGCTCGTTCGACTTGAAGTCTACGCTGTGGCTCGTCGTCCGCGTGTGCATCGCAACGGCAGTGGCCATGGGCGTGTCGTTCGGAATCGGCTACCTGATCCCGCAAGGCGTCGGCATGGTCGACGGCATCATCCGCCTAGTCGTCTGCGGCGGCGTGTCGCTCGTGGTCGCGTTCGGGCTCTGCGCGGTCATGAAAGTGCCTTACATGCACTACGTTACCGACATCGTCGCAAAGGTCACGCGCAGGTTCAGGCGCAGCTAGCGCGGCTGCGAACTCCGATCTCCAGGGCGGGCAGAAAGCTCCGCTCGGTTAGAGCGGACGGTCGCGATCCGGTTCCGTCGATACGAGCACGGGTCCGTCCTGCGTGATGGCGACGGTTTTCTCGAAGTGCGCAGACGGTTTGCCGTCTTGCGTCACGACAAGCCAGCCGTCGTTCATGATGCGCGTCTTGTGCGTCCCCATCGTGATCATGGGCTCGATGGCAAGCACCATGCCCACTTCGAGCTTGACGCCGGTGTGCTTGAGCCCGTAGTTCGGGACGAGCGGGTCCTCGTGCATGTCGCGGCCGATGCCGTGGCCCGTGTAGTCGCGCACGACGCCGAAGCCCGCCTTGCGCGCGACCGAAGAGACCGCATGCCCGATATCGCCGAGCCTGTTGCCGGCCCGTGCTGCGGAAATACCCGCCCACATGCTCTTTTCGGTCACCTCGAGCAATCGCTTGACATCGGGGGAAACCGACCCGACGGCATAGGTCCACGCATTGTCGCCGGCCCAGCCGTCGACGGTCGCGCCGGTGTCGATGGATATGATGTCGCCCGGCTTCAGCTTGACGTTCGACGAGGGAATACCGTGCACGATCTGCTCGTTGATGGAGGCGCAAATCGTTCCAGGATAGCCGCCGTACCCTTTGAATGTCGGAATGCCGCCATGGCTCCTGATATAGTCCTCGGCGAACTCGTCGAGCTCGAGCGTCGTCACGCCGGGCTTGCACCGCGCCCCGATCTCGCGCAGAACCGCAGCCGAAAGTCGGCCCGCCTCCTTCATTGCCTCGATTTCCGCCGGACTCTTCTTGATGATAGCCATGACAACCTTCTTAGTGAGACAAAGGGACGGGTGCGATGTGCCATTGCGCAGGTCGACGTCCCTTTTCTGGCATCTCTCTATTCGCAATGATACATCGTACCCACCCCTTTGTCTCATCCAAAAAGAAGCGGGAAGCATAATTGCCTCCCGCTCGCATTAGACAATGGTCAAACCGTGGGTTATTCGGCGTCTGCGCCCTTCTGGTCGTAGCCCCTCGTGACAGAGGAATCGACCGGCACGCCGGGGCTCATGGTCGACGCGACCGTGATGGACTTCACGTAGCGGCCCTTTGCCGTGGACGGCTTCATGCGCAGAATCTCGTCGTAGACGACGCCGTAGTTCTGCGCGAGCTGCTCGGCGGTGAAGCTCGTCTTGCCGATCACGACATGAGCGATGCCGTAACGGTCGGCGCGATACTCGACACGGCCGCCCTTCAGCTCGGTGATAGCCTTCGCGACGTCCGGCGTGACGGTGCCGAGCTTCGGGTTCGGCATGAGGCCACGCGGGCCGAGGATCTTGCCGAGACGGCCGACCTTGCTCATCTGGTCGGGCGTAGCGACGGCAGCGTCGAACTCGATGTTACCCGCCTGGATGTCGGCGACGAGGTCGTCGGAACCGACGATGTCGGCGCCGGCCTCTTCGGCAGCGCGCGCAGCGTCGCCCTCGGCGAAGACGGCAACGCGGACGGTCTTGCCCGAGCCGTTCGGCAGGCTCACGGTGCCACGCAGGTTCTGGTCGGCCTTGCGCGTGTCGATGCCGAGACGGAAGTGGGCTTCGACGGTCTCGTCGAACTTGGCGGACGCAATCTCCTTGACGAGCTCGAAAGCCTCGTACGGAGCGTATGCCTCCTGGGTGATCTTATCCGCAGCAGCGCGGTAGTTCTTGGATTTCTTTGCCATTCTTTGTTACTCCTTCGTGGTTGCTAACGAATGTCTTTTCGGGCATTCTCCCAACTTGTGGACAGCGCCCAAGCTAGCGCCTAAGCGCATACTCCCAAATAAAATGTTGTTACTGGCCAAGAGCCTTGAGCTGCTCGGCGAGCTTACGAGACGGAATGTACTTCTTCTTCATCTCGCGACCCTCGATGCGCACGCCCATCGAACGAGCGGTGCCAGCGATGATCTCCATGGCGGCCTCGATCGTGTTGGCGTTCAGGTCGGGCATCTTGGTCTCGGCGATCTCGCGGAGCTGGTCCTCGGTCAGCGTGCCGACGAAGCGCAGCTGCGGGATGCCGGAACCGCTCTCGATGCCGAGCTTCTCCTTGATGAGCACGGCCGCCGGAGGGGTCTTGCAGATGAACGTGAAGGACTTGTCCTCGTAAACGGTGATCTCGACCGGGATGATCGTGCCGGACTGCTCCTGCGTCTGAGCGTTGAACGCCTGGCAGAACTGCATGATGTTGACGCCCTGGGCGCCAAGTGCGGGACCTACCGGAGGAGCCGGGTTAGCGGCACCAGCCGGAATCTGAAGCTTGATGAAACCTGC